>NHCFR05603__coassemble_197_pt1 | contig 88929 bp, 85 predicted proteins | sample NHCFR05603__metabat2_high_PE_010 | metagenome-assembled genome bin NHCFR05603
ACTGGGACGACCACAAGGCCCTCTACGACTGGGCCTTCGCCAATTACAGCTTTGCAGAGGTTATCCCCGCAGGCCTGAGTTTCGATGTCCCGGTTATTTCGGGCGAGGAGATGCTGGCCGGGGCCGAGACCGAGGGCGCAGCCTATGCGCTGGTGAAAAACGGCGAGAGCTATACCACGCAGTTTGAGCTGCCCTCCTTCGTCTTTGCGCCGATTGCTGAGGGCGAGAGCGCGGGCCGGGCCGTGGCCTGCGCTGACGGGCAGGAGATAGCCTCCGTGCGCCTCGTTTATTCCACGGACGTTGAACTTGCGCGGGAGCTGAGGCTCACGCCGGGGGAGCGCTTCATGCGCTTCTGGCTGCTGACAGGCTGCGGCGCGCCGTTTTATCTTGAACAGGAACGTGAATGACATGAAGGAGCGACTTCAAAAGCTCATATCCGGCGCGGGGTTCGCCTCGCGCCGCGCCGCCGAGGAGCTCATAAAGGCCGGGCGCGTCCGCGTGAACGGCGAACCCGCAAGCCTTGGCATGAGCGCCGACCCGGATACGGACGTCGTCACCGTGGACGGCAAGCGCCTTCGCCAGCCGGAGGAGCGGGTTTACATAATGCTGAATAAGCCCCGCGGCTACGTGACGACGCTTTCAGACGAAAAGGGGCGGAAAACCGTGGCCGAGCTGGTACTCGGTGTGGGAAGGCGGCTCTATCCCGTTGGACGGCTGGACCTGAACTCCGAGGGCCTGCTCATAATGACCGACGACGGCGAGGCGGCAAACGCCCTTATGCACCCCTCGCACGAGGTGTCAAAGACCTACCGCGTGACCGTCTCCGGCGCTGAGCCGGAGACCGCCGTGCGCGGGCTTAAGGCAATTCGCGAGCTGGAGGGCGAGCCCATCCGTCAGGCCTCGGCGCGGCTGGTCGAGGAGAGAAAGGACGGCGGTTTGGTGCTGGACGTCACCATCCACGAGGGGCGAAACCGGCAGGTGCGCCGGATGTGCGCCGCAGTCGGGCTGGAGGTGCGCCGACTCGTGCGGGTCTCGGAGGGAGAGCTGAGTCTCGGAAGCCTCCCTCCCGGCCGCTGGCGCCGCCTGACTCCGGAGGAGACGGCATATATCCGCAGCCTGATATAGCTGCAATTTTGCAAGTTTTGAAATTTGTTCATGCAAATGTACTTGTAATCCTCTGAGAATCTGTGTAAAATAGTTCTCAATTGCACTTTCAGCCCCGGATGGATGCGAAAATGGTGGGATATGGGAATTACCGCTCCGCCCGAGGGTTCTAAGATATATGTCAATTGGGGGCAACAGGAATGGATAAGGACATCCTTGCGCTGATTTCTCGGGACAATTCGGGCTTCTCAAAGGGCCAAAGGCTTATAGCGAAGTACATTCTGGAGAATTACGACAAGGCCGCCTTCATGACGGCCGGCAAACTGGGCAAGACTGTAGGCGTGAGCGAATCCACGGTCGTCCGTTTTGCAGCCGAGCTGGGGTACGACGGATATCCGGGCATGCGCAAGGCTCTGCAGGAGATGATACGCAGCCGTCTTACCTCCGTGCAGAGGATAGAGGCTGCAAAAGACCTCATAGACGACAGAAACATCCTGAAGGCCGTGCTGAGCGACGATATCGACAAGCTCCAGGCCACCTTGGAGGAGATAGACCAGGAGAGCTTTGACAGGGCGATAGACCTGATCATGTCTGCGAAAAACATCTATATTTTCGCCTCACGCACTTCGCAGAGCCTGTCAAACTTCATGGCCTTCTATCTCAATATGCTGCGCGACGGCGTACACCTGGTCCAGGACAACACCGCCGCGGAGGCATATGAGCAGCTTATCAGGATAGGCGGCGGGGACCTCTTTGTGGGCTTTACTTTCCCGCGCTATTCCTCGCGCTCGCTCAAGGTGATGCGCTTTGCAAAGGACCGCGGCGCGGCCGCCCTTGCGCTTACGGACAGCGAGAGCTCGCCGCTTTACGGCGTGGCTGACGTCTGCCTTTTTGCCAAGAGCGAGATGGTCTCCTTCGTGGATTCCCTGGTAGCCCCGCTCAGCCTCGTGAACGCCATAGTGATCGCCGTGGCTGCGAGGTCGCGCGATCAGCTGGCGGAGACATTCAAGGACCTCGAAAACGTCTGGAGCGAATATAAGGTGTTTGAGAAGATTGAAAGCTGACGCTGTTGTGATAGGCGGCGGCGCGGCCGGGACTCTATGCGCGGCGCTCGCGGCTGGCCGCGGGCTGGATGTCGTCCTGCTTGAGCCGAACCGTATGCTGGGACGCAAGCTGCGCATAACCGGCAAGGGCCGCTGCAACGTAACTAATGACTGTGACGCGCGGGAGTTCATCTCCGCCATACCCGGCGACGGGCGCTTTTTGCAAAGCGCAATACATAAATTCGGCACCTCGGACACGAAAGCGCTGTTCGAGGGCCTTGGCGTCGCCCTGAAAACCGAGCGCGGCAACAGGGTCTTTCCTGAGTCCGACCGCGCGGACGACATAGCCGACGCGCTTACAAAGCTGGCGCGGGAAAACGGCGTGCGCGTGCTCCGGGAGCGCGCCACGCGCATCCTTACGGACGAGGCCGGCGCCGTGCGCGCCGTCTCGGCGGTCGGGGGAGAGATAGAGTGCGAGGCAGCCGTCATATGTACCGGCGGCCTGTCCTACCCGGGCACCGGCTCAACGGGCGACGGCTACCGCATGGCTAGGGAGCTGGGCCACACGATACGCCCCTGCCGCCCCTCGCTGGTGCCGCTGGAGTCGCCGGACGCCTGGTGCCGCGAGATGCAGGGTTTTTCCCTGCGGAACGTGGAGCTCTCGGCCTACGAGGACGAGAAGCTCATCTACAAGGCCCTGGGAGAGATGCTGTTCACGCATTTCGGCGTCTCAGGCCCGCTGGTGCTCTCCGCCTCGGCTCATATGCGCCGGTTTGGTGAGTGCAGATACCGCCTCTCCATCGACCTGAAGCCGGGACTGGACGAGAAGAAGCTGGACGCCCGGCTTCTGCGGGACTTTGAAAAATACAGCAACCGCGAGTTCCGCAATTCCCTGGGCGACCTCGCAGGCAGGGCCATGATACCCGTCCTGGTGGAGCTCTCCGGCATACCGGGCGATACGAGGACCAATTCGGTAACACGGCAGCAGCGCGCAGCGCTGGCGCAGCTTTTGAAGCATTTCCCCGTTTCGCTCTCCGGGCCGAGGCCGATAGCGGAGGCGATAGTCACCTCCGGCGGCGTCGCCACGACGGAGGTGAACCCTCGCACGATGGAGTCGAAGCTCGTGCCGGGTCTGTATTTCGCCGGCGAGGTGCTGGACCTCGACGCGTATACGGGCGGGTATAATTTGCAGATAGCCTGGTCAACGGCCTTTGTCGCCGCAAATTCTCTGACAGGGGTGTGAGGATTGGATAAACACATTTCCGTGGCCATAGACGGCCCATCCGGCGCCGGCAAGAGCACGCTTGCAAGGGCCGCCGCCGCACGCTTCGGCTTCATATATGTGGACACCGGCGCGATATATCGCACAGTCGGTCTTGCCGCCGCCCGGGCGGGCCTGCCGCTGGGCGCCGAGGAGGGAGTGCTGGCCCTGCTGCCGGAGCTGGATATCCGCTTCGGCTACGCTGAAGACGGCGCGCAGCACATGTACCTGAATGGCGAGGACGTCTCCGGCCTCATCCGCACGCCTGAGATATCCATGCGCGCTTCGGAGGTATCCGCCATGCCGGAGGTGCGGGCCTTCCTGCTGGAGATGCAGCGGGGCATGGCCCGGAGCCACAGCGTCGTCATGGACGGGCGCGACATCGGTACAGTAGTCCTGCCGGATGCGGAGCTCAAGGTCTTCCTCACGGCCAGCCCGGAGCGGCGCGCCCAGCGGCGCTGCCTGGAGCTTCGGGAGAAGGGAGAGGACGTCAGCTACGAACAGGTTTTGGCGGATATAATAAAGCGGGATGAGAACGACAGCAGCCGCGCCGCCGCACCGCTGAGGCGGGCGGAGGATGCTGTCGAACTCGATACCAGCGAGCTGACGCTCGAGGAGAGCATAGCGAAAATCTGCGCCCTTATCGAGGGTTTGATTGGAGGCGGCAAAAAGTGAGCGAACAGACACCAAAACAGGAACGGCGTAGCTTTGGCAGGCTGTTCGATCTTCTGTTTCCACTTGTAAAAGCATTTTATCCAATGCGCTGCCGCGGCACGGAGAATATCCCGGAAGGCCCCGCCGTGGTCTGCGCGAACCACTCCAACTATATCGACCCCCTGCTGGTCGCCGCTGCCTTCGGCAAGGAGAACTATATGCACTTCATGGCGAAGCTGGAGCTCCAGCGCGTGCCGGTCGTCGGCGCCGTGCTCAAAAAGTGCGGTATCTGTTTTGTGGACAGGGGCAAGAGCGACCTCGACGCTGTTAGGAGTATGATGCGCTACCTCAAGCGCGGCGAGAAGGTTTTTATATTCCCGGAAGGCACGCGCGTGGAGCACGACAACGAGGTCGAGGCCAAGACCGGCGCCGTGAGAATAGCGTCAAAGATGAAAGTGCCGATATTGCCGGTGTACATCCCGCGAGGGAAGAAGATATTCGGCCGCGTCGAGCTGCTTGTTGGCAAACCGTATACCGTTGAGGGCAAGACGCACGAGGAGTATCTGCGGCTGGCGGACGGGGTCATGGAGCGCATATATGAGCTGAGGGACGGGACGAACGGATGACGCGGATAACACTGGCAAAGAGCGCGGGTTTTTGTTTCGGAGTTTCCCGCTCGGTAGATATGGCGGAAAAGCTGCTGGAGAGCGGCCCGTGCAAGTGCCTCGGACCGCTCATACATAACGAGGAGGTCGTAGCATCCCTGGCCGCGCGCGGGCTGGAGGTCATTTCAAGCCCGGAAGAGGCCGGGCCTGGCGACAGGGTGTTGATACGTTCTCACGGCGTTTCAAGGGCCGTGGAGGACGCCCTGCGCGCCGCCGGGGCGGAGATAACGGACGCCACATGTCCCAACGTGGCGCGCATACATCGCCTCGTGGCCGAGGCCTCGGCGGCGGGAAGGCAGGTCATAGTTGTCGGCGCGGCTGACCATCCTGAGGTCCGGGCCATATGCGGCCGCTGCAAGGACCCCGTGGTGGTCGCAAACGCGGCTGAAATGGAGAACTGGCTCCAATGCAATGTCGAAAAACATACAGAACCCATTACAGTTGTCGTACAGACTACTCAAACTGAAAAGAATCTCCGCGAGTGTAAAAAATTAATAAAAAAATGGTGTACAAAAGCGGAATTCTTTGATACAATATGCTTTGCTACGTCCATTAGGCAAGAGGAGGCAGTAAAACTGGCCTCCACATGTGGAGCGATGGTAGTCATTGGCGGGAAAAATAGCGCCAATAGCCTGCATTTGGCCGAGCTGTGTGCGGAGAGGTGCGCCAACACGCAATTCGTGGAAAATTCCGCGCAGCTCGACATCGGCGCCCTTCGCGGCGTCGGGGAGATAGGCATGACTGCCGGCGCATCCGCGCCGTCGTGGATAATCAAGGAGGTACTGGATAAGATGAGCGACGAGATCCTGATTCAAGAGAACCCTGAGGCTGTCCCTGTTGAGGAGACGCCGGTGCAGGCGGCAGCGCCTGTAGAAGAGGCGGCGCCCGCCGTCGAGGCAGAGGAGGCGGCAGCAGCCCCCGCTGAGAAGAGCTTCGATGAGATGCTGGAGGATTCTCTTAAAACGATATATAACGGGGACAAGGTCAGCGGCGTTGTCGTTGCCATAACCCCGACCGAGGTCAGCATAGACCTCGGCACGAAATACTCCGCATTCATCCCCACCACCGAGTTCACCGAAGACGGCGCTGTTAAGCTTGAGGATGCCGTGCATGTCGGCGATACGGTCGAGGCCATGGTAGTCCGCGTGAACGATGTCGAGGGCACGGCGCAGCTCTCCAAGAAGCGCATGGACGCCGTCAAGAACTGGGCGGACATCGAGGCCGCGCAGGAAGCCGGCTCCGTCGTTGAAGGCATCGTCACCGAGGAGAATAAGGGCGGCGTGGTCGTGTCCGTGAAGGGCATCCGCGTTTTCGTTCCCGCCTCCCAGTCCGGCCTGCCGAAGGACACCCCGATGACCGAGCTCGTGAAGCAGAAGGTCAGGCTCAAGATAACCGAGGTCAACCGCGGCCGCAGGCGCGTGGTCGGCTCCATCCGTGCCGTGCTGCAGCGCGAGCGCAAGGAGAAGGCCGAGGCCGTCTGGAACGAGATCGAGGTCGGCAAGGTCTACAAGGGCGTCGTGAAGAGCCTGACGAGCTACGGCGCGTTCGTGGACATCGGCGGCATTGACGGCATGGTCCACGTCTCCGAGCTGAGCTGGAGCCGCATCAAGAACCCCGCCGAGGTCGTCTCCGTGGGCGACGAGCTTGAGGTCTACGTCATCGGCTTTGACCGTGATGCGAAGCGTATCTCCCTTGGCTACAAGAAGGCGGAGGACAACCCCTGGACCAAGTTTGTCAACACCTACAGCGTTGGCGACATAGCGAAGGTCAAGGTCGTGAAGCTCATGCCCTTCGGCGCCTTTGCCGAGGTCATGCCGGGCGTTGACGGCCTGATCCACATCAGCCAGATAGCCAACCGCCGCATCGGCAAGCCCGATGAGGTCCTCACCGTAGGCGACGTTGTCGATGTCAAGGTCACCGCCATCGACAATGACAAGCAGAAGATAAGCCTCTCCATCCGTGCGCTGTCCGAGCCGGAACCGGCTCCGCGCCGCGCCGCCGAGCCTGAGGCTCCCGTAGTCCCCGCGGAGGACGCGCTGGTCTATGAGGTCTCCGAGACCGGCGAAGCCACCGGCAACATCCCTGAGGATGTCCCCGGCGTCGAGGAATAAGGCGAAAATTGCAGAGTAAGCGCCCGCCGTACCCGCGGCGGGCGTTTTTTTATAGTTTTTAGGCGAAGTCAGCGTATTTTCCTTGCTAAAATGTAACTGAATGTGTATAATTGTTAATAGAATTGTAAGAAATGGGCCTGATGGGAAACGGAGGCTGAAATGACTTTCCGCGTGGGAGACAGGATCGCCCACCCCATGCACGGAGCGGGCGTGATCGACAGCGTTGTGAAGAGGAAGATTAACGGGACCGAGCGGGATTATTATGTCCTTAAGCTGCCGGCTGGTGACATGCTGGTCATGATACCGGTCGATACCAGCGCAGAAATTGGGGTGAGGCCCATAGTTGACGCGGACGAGGCCGAGAAGATACTGGGCTCCATACCCGGCCTTGAGATCGAAATGACCCAGAACTGGAACAAGCGCTACAGGGAGAACATGCTCAAGATAAAAAGCGGGAACCTTCTTGAGGTAGCCGCAGTCGTAAAAGGGCTAATGCAGAGGGATAAAGAGCGGGGCCTTTCCACAGGGGAGCGGAAAATGCTGCACTCGGCAAAGCAGATACTCATTTCTGAGATAGTTCTGTCGGAAAGCGCCAGTTATGAGGAGGTTGAGGAGCGGCTGAACAGCGCGCTCGTCTGCTCCTGATAAGAACCGGGGCGGCTAAGTCCGCCCCATAACCATGTCTGAACGAGGTACATATGTTCAAGAGATCTGAAAAGCAGGCCGAAAGGCCATATTGCGCCGCCGTGGTAGTCGCGGCGGGCAGCGGCACGCGAATGGGAGCGGATAAGCTCTTTATGCAGCTGGGCGGCTGCACGGTCATAGAGCGCACTCTCGCCGCGCTGGATGAGAGCGAGTGGATAGATGAGATAGTCGTCGCCACACAGAGCGAGAAGATCACCACCATAGCCGCACTTGCACGGGAACGCGGAATACGAAAGCTAAAATGCGTAGTCGAGGGCGGCGCGGACAGGACAGCTTCTGCCTGGGCCGGGGTGCGCGAGTGCTCGGAGCGCGCGGAGCTTATCGCAATACACGACGCGGCGCGACCCCTCGTCACTGAGGAGATAATAGAGCGCGCGGTGCGCGCTGCGGCGGAGCGCGGCGCGGCAGCCCCTGCCATACACGTGAAGGACACAGTGCGCCAGGCCCGCGGCGGCAGGGTGCTCAGGACCCTGGAGCGGGACGAGCTCTATCTCATGCAGACGCCGCAGGTTTTCCGCGCGGAGCTAATACGTGCCGCGCTTGGCGACGCTGCCAGGCTCGGCATCTCGCTTACGGACGACTGTGCAGCCGTCATGCTCATGGACGCCGAGGTTTTCCTCGTCGAGGGTTCTGAGGAAAATCTGAAGCTCACGACCCCGGCGGATATTTACGCCGCCTCAGCAATAATAGACGCAAGGGGGGACTTCCTGTGAGGGTAGGCACGGGTTACGACGTCCACAGGCTCGTGGCGGGCCGGAAGCTGATACTCGGCGGAGTGGAGATACCCTATGAAAAGGGTCTGTTGGGACACTCGGATGCGGACGTTTTGGTCCACGCCGTCATGGATGCCCTGTTGGGGGCGGCGGCACTGGGCGACATAGGCGGGCATTTCCCGGACAGCGACCCGCGTTATGAGGGCGCAGACAGCCTGGCCCTTTTGCGGGAGGTGTGCCGTATCCTGCGTGAGGCGGGCTTTGAACCAGGGAACGTGGATGCCACGATCGTCGCGCAGGCGCCGAAGCTGGCGCCGCACATCCCCGCCATGCGCCGTAACATCGCCGCAGCCATGGGTTTGGATACTTCCTGCGTCAGCGTCAAGGCCACAACGGAGGAGCGGCTCGGTTTCACCGGGGAGGGCCTGGGAATAGCCGCGCAGGCGGCCGCGCTCATAGATGGTTGATGTCAAAAGGCTTCGTACCGCATAGAATGAGTTGGAGGCGCGCAACGCCTTCATCCATTTGCGGGAGGAACCTTTTATGAGATATATCATCATGTGCCGCTCCCAGACCTATGCGCAGCGGGCCTCGCGACTGCTCGAACGCTCGGGTATAACAGCGCCCATGTCCCGCGCGCCGCAGGGCCTTTCCGGTACCGGCTGCGCCTGGTGCGTGCGGGTGAACGAGGCGAGGTTCCAGCAGGCGCTGGGCGTCCTCCGGCGTTCGGGCGCAAGCTTCGGCAAGCTTTTCCGTGAGGAGGAGGACAGCAAGTATTCGGAGGTGGCGGGATGATTTACCTCGACAGCGCCGCCACCAGCCTGTTAAAGCCGCGGAGCGTTCCCGCGGCGGTGCTGGGAGCCATGCGGAGCATGGCAAGCCCAGGCAGGGGCGGGCACAAGCCCGCGCTGCTGGCTGCCGAAACTGCTTATGACTGCCGCTGCCTGCTGGCCGAGCTGTTTTCTGCCCCCGGGCCTGAGAACGTAGTGTTTACGATGAACGCCACCCACGCGCTGAACATAGCCCTGTCCAGCCTGGTTTCAAAGGGCGACAGGGTGGTTGTCTCCGGCTGGGAGCATAACGCCGTGACCCGTCCCCTTCATATGCTGGGCGCGGAGATAGACGTTGCGCGCGCCCCGCTTTTCGACACCGCGGCGACGCTGGAGGCCTTCCGGCGGCGCATACCCGGTGCAAAGGCCGTCGTGTGTACGCATGTTTCAAATGTCTTCGGCTTCGTCCTGCCGGTGTACGACATCGCGCGGCTGTGCAGGGAGGCGGGCGTGCCGTTCGTGCTGGACGCCTCGCAGTCCGCGGGCGTGCTGGACGTGGATATGTCCCGCCTGGGCGCAGAGTTTATAGCCATGCCGGGCCACAAGGGCCTGCTCGGCCCTCAGGGGACGGGCGTTCTGCTCTGCCGGGAGGGCGCGAAGCCGCTCATGGCCGGCGGAACCGGTTCGGAGAGCCGGAGCCAGACAATGCCGGACTTTCTGCCTGATATGCTTGAGGCCGGGACGCACAATATACCCGGCATAGCGGGACTCATGGCCGGCGCGGAGTTCGTCCGGACCAGGGGCGTGGAGAGCATAGGCGCGCACGAGCGCGGGCTGCTGCAAAGGCTCGCCAGGGCGCTGGAGTCCGTGCCGGAGCTTGAGGTTTTTGCCTCGAAGGAGCCGAGCGCCCAGTCCGGAGTGCTTTCTGTACGTCACCCGCGCATAGGCAGCGAGGAGCTGGGGGCGGAACTGGGACGCCGGGGCGTCTGCGTTCGCGCCGGCCTGCACTGCGCGCCTCTGGCTCACGAGAGCGCCGGGACCATCGAGAACGGTACGGTCAGATTGAGTTTTTCGCCCTTCAACAGCTCTGCGGACGCGGACAGGGCGGCAGCCCAGCTCAGAGCATCGGTCAAATCGTTGCTGGACGATTAAATTGAGTTGCTATTTGCATTTGGTTATTATATAATATTATGACAAATCGCCGCGCCCCGGCCCAGCCGGGGCCGCACCAATGATTTTGTGGGGACAGGCTTATGGGACAATTAGCTGATATAATTTCCAACGCCATAAACTACATGAAGACCGCGCAGGTCTCGGATATCATCGATATCATCCTTGTCGCCGTGCTCATATACGTCGCCATAGGGCTCATCCGCCGCACCAACACCACGCGGCTGGCCCGGGGCATAGTGTTTATCATCCTGGCCCTCTGGCTCTCTGACCTCTTGAAGTTCCGGATGATAAATTCCCTGCTCAAGACGACTGTGGAGCTCGGTTTTATCGCGCTGGTCATCATCTTCCAGCCGGAGCTGCGCCGCCTGTTGGAGAGGATGGGAAGCGGGCGCTTCGTGTATTTCTTCGGGGGCAGCCCCGCGTCGCTGACGCTGGATACGGTCGTCACGCAGACAGTGCTGGCCTGCGCCTCTATGTCCGATTCGCGCACCGGCGCGCTCATAGTCTTTGAACGGGCCATAAGCCTGAACGAGCAGATGAGCACCGGCACGATCGTGAACGCGGACGTAACGAGCGAGCTGCTGCGCAACATCTTCTTTGTCAAGGCTCCGCTTCACGACGGCGCGGCAATAATCAGGGAGGACAGGCTTGCCGCAGCGGGCTGCATGCTCCCGCTCTCGCAGAATGCCAGCCTGAGCAGCGACCTCGGCATGAGGCACCGCGCGGGCATCGGCATGAGCGAGCACTCGGACGCCGTGGTCGTCATCGTCTCGGAGGAGACGGGTTCCATCTCCGTTGCCATGGACGGCATGCTCAAGCGCCACCTCACCCCTGAAATGCTGGAGAAGATACTCAGAACGGAGCTGCTGCCGGATACCGAGGGCGAGCAGAAGCGTGGCCTCGCCGGTTTTGTCGCTTCGCTCAAGTCCATTAGGGTGAAGAAAAATGACTAAGAAAAAAAGCAAGCTGTTTGACAGCAGGATTCTCTGGGCGATAGCCTCCATAGTCGCGTCACTGTTCATATGGGTCTATATAACCGGCACTCAGGAGGAGTCCATTGAAAAGACCTTCAACAACGTCGAGGTCCAGTTCATTGGGGAGGACACGCTCCAGGCCTCGCGCGGCTATGTAATAAACAACATCAGCGCCGAGACCGTCTCTGTGAAGATAAGCGGCACACGGCGGAATATCGGCTCCCTCTCGGCATCAGACGTCAAGGCCACGATAGACGTCTCGCTCATTAGCACGACTGGGACGATAACCCAGTACTACACACTGACCTTCCCGGACTCCGTTGACCCGGACGCTGTCAGCTTGGTCTCAAGCAACCCCAGCGTCATCAGTTTCAACGTCACAAGGATGTCCAGTAAGGAAGTCCCGGTCGAGGTCCAGTGGGAAGGCAGTACGGCCGAGGGCTATATCGCGGAGGATGTGGAGTTTGAGCCGAGCGTCGTCACCATCAGTGGCCCCGAGTCCGAGCTTGAGAACATCGAATACGTCTACGCCGTCATGGGCGGGGACGAGCTCACCATGACCCGCACCGCCGAGGTCCCCTTCGTGCTCATGGACAAGGACGACAAGGAGCTGGATTCCAGCGGCCTTGAGTTCGACGTGGACACCATCTCGGTCACAATACCCATCAGCATGATGAAGGAAGTCCCGCTCTACGTCCAGTGCAGCTACGGCGCGGGCGCAACGGAGGAAAACACCTTCATCAAAATCGAGCCGAGCACCATCACCATCTCCGGCGACACCTCCGTCGTCAGCAGCATAAACCGCATCGACGTCGCCACCATAGACCTCACGGACTTTGCCCTCACGCTTCAGGACACCTACGCTATCCCGATCCCGAACGACGTCGAGAACGTCACGGGCATAACGGAGGCCAAGGTCACCATCGAGATCCAGGGCGTCTCCACAAAACAGGTCACGGCCACGAACTTCAGCTATACGGGCCTGCCGGACAGGTACTCCGTGGAGGAGATAATCACCCAGAGCCTTGAGGTCAAGGTCCGAGGAACGCAGGAGGTGCTCGACCAGATCCAGTCCTCGAACATCCGCGTGGTGGCCGATTTGTCCGAGATATCCCAGACAGGCATCATGTACGTTCCGGTCCGGGTCATCGTGGACGGGTTCACAGACGCGGGCGCCGTGGGCGACTATATGATAGCCATCAAAATTCGCAGTTAGGGGGCGTCCGCTTGACGCAGTATGCAATAGTCAAAAAAATCCTCAGCCCTGAAAAGGCGGAGGTTGAGGTGCTCCGCGGCACCGCCTGCGGGGACGACTGCGGCAGCTGTGAGGTCTGCCACTACGCCTCCAAGATACGTGTCGAGGCCCGCAACCCGATAGGCGCGCAGCGGGGGGACAAGGTCGAGATAAGCACCCAGACCTCCCGCGTGCTTAGCGCCGCCGTGCTCGTCTACGTTGTACCCTTCGTGCTGTTTTTCATCGGCTACGCAATTGCGGCGTCCCTGAAGCTGAGCGAGGGTTACTCGATGCTCATGAGTTTTGCGTTCTTCGCCGTCGGCTTCGTGGTTATCGCCCTCGTGGGCAGGCGGCACAAGAAGAACCCGATAACCTACGAGATAACAAATATCATCGGATGCGGGGCGGAAAGCGTATGATAAAGAGCATGACCGGCTACGGCGGCGCCAAAGGCAGCGCCGAGGGCCTTTCCCTGAGCATAGAGCTCAAGAGCGTGAACAACCGCTATCTGGACGTCTCCGTGAAGCTCCCGCGCAGCTTCCTCTTCGCGGAGGAGCTCATAAAAGCCGCCGTCGGCCGGCATATCAGCCGCGGCAAGGTGGACGTTTTCGTCTCGGTGGACAGCTCGGCCTCGGATGATATGGTCGTCCGAGTGAATGAGCCGCTGCTGCGCGGCTATATGGACGCCCTGGGCGCCGTGGCTGAGAAATACGGTCTTGAAAACGACATGACGCTCATGAGCGTCTGCCGGCTGCCCGAGGTCCTGAGCACGGACAGGCGGGAGCTGGATAACAGCGCCCTGGCCGAGGGGCTCTCCGCCATCCTGGAGCAGGCCCTGGAGGAGTACGACGCCATGCGCCTGCGCGAGGGTGAAAAACTCCGGGACGACGTGCTCTCGCGGCTGGATGAGATCTCCCGTCTCACCGGCATCGTTGAAGAGGCCTCGCCCGTGACCGTCGCGGAGTACCGCGCGCGGCTGGAGCAGAAGCTCCGCGAGGTGCTCGGCTCCGCGAACATTGACGAGAGCCGCATCCTGACCGAGGCCGCCATTTTCGCGGACAAGGTAGCTGTGGACGAGGAGACCGTCCGCCTGCGCAGTCACGTATCGCAGCTGCGAGGCCTGGCCGAGGGCGACTCGCCCGCGGGCCGGAAGATGGACTTCCTCATCCAGGAGCTCAACCGCGAGGCGAACACGATAGGCTCCAAGTGCCAGAACGCGGATATCGCCCACGTGGTCGTGGACCTCAAGGCCGAGATAGAAAAGATACGCGAGCAGATACAGAACGTGGAGTGAGGATATGAAGCTCATAAACATTGGCTTCGGCAGCCTCATAGCGGCGGAACGGCTCATCTCCGTCCTGTCGCCGGACTCCGCGCCGATAAAACGCATGATACAGGACTCACGCGAGCGCGGCCTGCTCGTGGACGCGAGCTACGGGCGCAGGACCAAGTCTGTGCTGGTGACGGACGGAGGCTACCTCTTCCTCTCGGCGCTGACGCCGGAGACCGTGGCGGCCAGGGCTGGCAGCCCCATCGAACAGGAAGGCGGGGAAGAGGATGAATAACGCAGAAAAGGGCAAGCTCCTTGTGATATCGGGGCCTTCCGGCGCGGGCAAGAGCACGGTCATCGGCAAGCTCATGGAGCTGCGCGAGGACGTATGCTTCTCCGTCTCGGTTACGACCCGCCCTGCGAGACCGAACGAGGAGGACGGGAAGGACTATTTCTTCGTAACGCCCCAGCGTTTTCAGGAGCTGGCCGAGGGAGGCTTCCTGCTGGAGCACGCGGAGTACGTCGGCAACCGCTACGGCACGCCGCGCGGCTATGTCGAGAGCCGCCTGCTGGAGGGCAAGAGCGTCGTGCTGGATATCGAGGTCCAGGGCGCTGCCCAGGTGCAGCGCAACTGCCCGGACGCCGTGACGGTGTTCATACTCCCACCCTCGGGCGAGGAGCTGGAGCGCCGCCTGAGGCACCGGAACACGGATACGGATGAAAAAATACGCGAGCGGCTGCTCCAGGCCAAGCGCGAATGTGCGGAAGCCGGCAGATACGGATATATCGTCGTGAACGATGACCCGGACAAGGCCGCCAGAGAACTTGATGCCATAATCACCGCCGAAAAATGCAAAATGGCGGACAGAATAAAACTTGTTACAGAGGTGCTTATATCATGATGCTCTATCCCCCCATGTCGGAGCTGGTCAGCAAGGTCGGGAGCCGCTACCTGCTTGTAAATCTCGTCGCCCGCCGCGCGCGGGATATCTCGCAGAAGGCCGAGGAGGAAGGCGAGAGCCTGGACAGGAAGCCCATCTCCACGGCAATCGACGAGGTCTATACCGGCAAACTGACGATAACCAGCCAGGGTACGGAGAACGAAGAAATAGAGTAAAAGAGCGAAGGCGGGGCATTGCCCCGCCCGGCCTCTTTTGGGAGGTAAGCCATGCCGGACGTCACAATAGCAAAGGTCGCCGTGTCCGGCATCCCGTTCCGCCTGGACAGGCCATATGACTACGCCATCCCGGCGGAGCTGGCGGAGAGCGTCGCGCCCGGCGTCCGTGTCGAGGTGCCGTTTACCCGCGCAAACCGCCGGACGGAGGGCATCGTCCTGGCCCTGGCTCCGGTGAGCGCCTTTGAAAAGCTCAAACCCATAGACCGGGTCCTGGACGAGGCGCCGATACTCACCCCCGCGCAGATAAAGCTGGCGCTCTGGATGCGCGAGCGCTTTTTCTGCACGGTGTACGAGGCCGTGAAGGCCATGCTCCCCGCGGGGCTGTGGTTCAAAAACGGCAAGCGCCGCGTGAGCGACAAGTACGTTACCATGGCCGCCCTCTCGGTCCCCACTGAGGTCGCCGCAGAGGCGGCGGAGCAGAAGCGCCGCCGCGCGCCCCAGCAGGCGGAGCTGCTGCGCACGCTCTGCGCCATTGGCCGGGCGGCCCTGCCCGATCTGCGTGAGTTCACGGGCGCCTCGCTGCAATCCGTCCGCGCCCTGCGGGACGCGGGCTTCATAAGCCTGGAGGACGTGCCTGTCTACCGCCGCCCGGAGACGCCTGCGGGCGAGCGCGCGCCCTTGCCGGAGCTGAACGCTGCGCAGACGGCGGCCTTCAAGGGCATATTGCGCCGTGCTGACGGCAAAAACGCCGCCGGTGCTCTGCTGTTCGGCGTGACCGGCAGCGGCAAGACCACAATCTATATACGTCTCATCGCGGAAATGCGCGCCCGGGGGCGGACGGCCCTGCTGCTCGTGCCGGAGATCGCGCTGACGCCTCAGATGCTGAGGACCTTCTCCTCGCACTTCGGGGACGATATCGCCGTGCTGCACTCAAGCCTCTCGGCGGGCGAGCGCCTGGACGAGTGGCGGAGGATAAAAAACGGCGAGGCCGGCGTCGTCATCGGCACGCGCAGCGCCGTGTTCGCGCCCGCGGAGAAGCTGGGCATCGTCATCATCGACGAAGAGCAGGAGGACAGCTATAAGTCCGAGAACGCCCCGCGCTATCACGCGCGCGACGTCGCCAAGTTCCGCTGTGCTCAGGACAAGGCGCTGCTGCTGCTCGGCTCCGCGACGCCGGACGTCGAGAGCCGGTATCACGCTGAGGCGGGGGATTACGCCTTCTTCACCCTGCCGGGCCGCTTCAATGAGCGGGCCATGCCCACGGTCGAGATCGTTGACATGAAGCGCGAGCTTCGCCGCGGCAACGGCGGCAGCGTGAGCGAGCGCCTGCGCGAAGAGCTGGCCGCGAATATAGAGCGCGGGGAGCAGAGTATCCTGTTTCTGAACCGCCGGGGCGCGAACAAGCTCATAACCTGCGTGGACTGCGGTTTTACCTACAGCTGCCCCAACTGCAGCGTCAGCCTGACCTACCACAGCTTCAACCGCCGCCTCATGTGCCACCACTGCGGCCACAGCCAGCGTCTGGACGAGCGCTGCCCCGAGTGCGGAGGCACGCTCAAATACGTCGGCGCCGGTACGCAGAAGCTGGAGCAGGAGCTTGGAGAGCTCTTCCCGGGCGTCGGCGTGCTCCGCATGGATACGGACACCGTGGCCCCCGCCGGCGGCCACGACGTGCTGCTGGAGCGCTTTCGAACAGAGGGCATACCCATCATGGTAGGCACGCAGATGGTCACAAAGGGGCTGAACTTTGAAAACGTCACGCTCGTCGGAGTTATATCCGCCGACCAGAGCCTTTACGCAGGCGATTACCGCTCGACAGAGCGCACATTTTCGCTTATAACCCAGGTGGTGGGCCGCTCCGGGCGATTTGAGAAGCCCGGCAGGGCCATAATCCAGACCTTTTCGCCGGAAAACGAGACTATACGCCAGGCTGCGAGCCAGGATTACGAGAGCTTTTACGCCGCGGAGATAGCCATCCGCCGCCTCCAGGCCCTGCCGCCATTCACGGAGCTTTTGTGCGTCACCATGTCCGGCGCGGATGAGAGCCTGGTGCTCGGCTGCGCGGCAAAGGCTAAAGCAGAGCTGGAAGCCTCAACGCGCGGGCAGGCTGGCGTGAGGGTCCTGGGTCCCGCGCCGCTCTCGGTGCTCCGGGTGAACAACAATTATCGCTACCGCGTGACGCTTTGCGCCCCGCCGGGCCGCGGCATGCGCCGTCTCGTGGCGGACGTCGTGGCGCGGTATTCTGAAGATAAACAGTTTCGGGGCGTGTCCGTCTATGCGGACACGAATCCCTCGGATTAGGAGGATATGAATGGCTCTCAGAAAGATACTTACAAGCGAGGAGAAGGCCCTCTATAAGCACTGCCGTGAGGTCACGAACTTCGATGGCAGGCTGCACACGCTGCTTGACGACATGCGCGACACGCTTATGCAGGCGGACGGCGTCGGGCTTGCCGCGCCCCAGGTGGGCGTGCTGCGCCGGGCGGTGCTCGTGCTGGAGACGAACGTCCCTGAGGGCGAGCGGCCGTATATCCTTGAGCTGATAAACCCGGAGATAATCGAAAGCTCCGGCGAACAGTACGGCCCGGAGGGCTGCCTCTCCGTGCCGGGCCGCTATGGCCTGGTCGAGCGCCCGATGGAGGTCACTGTCCGCGCCCAGGACCGGGACGGCAAGAGCTTTGAGGTACATGGCACTGGCCTCACCGCTCGCGCCTTCTGCCACGAGCTGGACCACCTGGAGGGCGTCGTCTTCACCTCACGTGCAGACCGCATGCTGACGGATGAGGAGCTCGAAACCGGCAGCTGGATGGACGACGAGGACGCGGAGGAAGAGAGCGAATGAGCCTGCGCGTAGTTTTTATGGGCACCCCGGACTTTGCCTCCGCCTCGCTGGAGGCGCTGCTCGACGCGGGCATAGAGGTCGCGGCGGTCTTCACCCAGCCGGATAAGCCGCGCGACAGGGGCATGAAGCCGGCGTTCTCGCCCGTAAAGGAGCTGGCGCTGGAGCGGGGCATTGAGGTATATCAGCCCGCCTCCATGCGCGCGCCGGAGGCTGCTGAGGCGCTCCGCGCCCTCACGCCGGACGTCCTCGCCGTCGTGGCCTACGGCAAAATACTGCCCGACGAGGTGCTGGCCATACCGCGCCTCGGCAGCGTGAACGTCCACGGCTCGCTCCTTCCCAAGTACCGCGGCGCCGCGCCTATACAGTGGGCCGTGCTGAACGGCGATGAGGTCACGGGCGTCAGCACCATGTACCTGGCCCACGACATGGACGCAGGCGACATCATCTATACAGAAGAAACGCCCATAGGCGAGTATGAGACGGCGGGCGAGCTTTTTGACCGCCTGGCTGCAATGGGCGCGAAGCTGCTGGTTAAGACCCTGCGCGATATCGAGGCCGGCGCCGCCCCGCGCAGGCCGCAGGAGCACGAAAAGGCCAGCTACGTGAAGCAGCTGGACAAGAGCATATGCCCCATAGACTGGGCAAAGAGCCCGCGCGAGATAATAAAGCATATTTGCGGCCTCAGCCCCTGGCCGGTCGCCACGATGGCCCTGGATGGAGCGACGCTCAAGGTCTACAGGGCCGAGTATACGGACACCGTGACGGATAAAGCCCCAGGCAGCGTCGTCTCCGCCGGAAAGGCGGGGCTTGAGATAGCCTGCGGCGGCGGGCGAACGGTGCGCGTGACGGAGCTGCAGGCCCCGGGCAAGCGGCGCATGGAGGCCGCAGCCTGGCTGTTGGGCCACCCCGTGAAGGTAGTATGAGGGCCGCAAACGGGCGCGAGGCCGCGCTTGAGGCCATGCGCAGGCAGCGCCGCGCCGGAGCCTACTCCGCGGACGCCGTGGACGCCGTGATACGTGAGGCCGCTCTGGAGCCGCGCGAGGCCGCATTTTGTACGCGTATAGTGCGGGAAACGCTGCAAAACCTGTATTTTATTGACCATTACCTCGATTTGTGGTGCAAAACGCCCACAAAACGACTTGAACCCGCGGTGCTGGATATCCTGCGCATTTCGGCGGCGCAGCTGCTGTTCATGGACCGCGTGCCGCCCTCCGCGGCGGTGAACGAGGGAGTGAAGCTCTGCGGCAAGGCCGGGTGCTCTCGTGCCTCGGGACTTGTTAACTCCGTCCTTCGCCGCGTCTCGGAAAACAGGGCCGCGCTGCCGGAGATACCGGGCGCCGGCACGGCGGAGTATCTTTCCACACGGTACAGCCATGCGCTCTGGCAGGTGCGCGAGCTGATAGAGCTCCGGGGCTACGAGGGCGCGCAGGCCGTCCTGCGCTGCAATAACGCCGAACCGCCGCTCAATTTGCAGGCTAACACTCTCCGCACAAGCGCGGAAGAGCTTGCAGAGAGGCTCGGCTCCGCAGGATTTGAGCCACGTTCAGGCCGCCTGGAGGGCGAGCTCGTCCTCGATGGAGCAGGCCGCGCCGACCTCCTTCCAGGCTATGCCGAGGGCCTGTTCTACATCCAGGACGAGGCCGCGCGCCGCGCGGTCATCGCCTCGGGCGCGGAGCCGGGCATGAACGTGCTCGACGCCTGCGCCGCCCCCGGCGGCAAGAGCTTCGCCGCCGCCATCCAGATGCGCGGCGAGGGGCGCATAGTCTCCTGCGACGTGCAGGGGAAAAAGCTGCGCCGCATAGAAGAGGGCGCGAGCCGACTCGGTATAGGCTGCATCGAGACAAGGCAGATGGACGCGCGCCGCCCGGCGGAGGAACTTCTGGGGGCGATGGACGTCGTAATAGCCGATGCACCCTGCTCCGGCCTCGGCGTCATCCGGAAGAAGCCGGAGATACGCTTCAAGCCCGAGTCGGAGCTGTCTGCCCTGCCCGGCATACAGCTCGACATCCTGCGCGGCCTCGCAGCCTGCGTAAAGCCGGGCGGGACGCTGCTTTACTCCACCTGCACCCTCAGAAAATGCGAAAATGAGGACGTCGTTGCGGCCTTCTTGACTGAAAACAGCGGCTTCAAGGCGCTGGAAATGCGCACTTTGTGGCCGGATATAGACGATACGGACGGTTTTTTTCTATGCAGGCTGGTAAGATCGACATAAAATCGCTGCTCCCGGAGGAGCTTGCCGCCGCCCTGGCAGAGATGGGCGAGAAGGGCTTTCGCGCAAAGCAGGTTTTCGCCTGGCTGGGCCGCGGCGTGGAGAGCTTCGACGAGATGACGGACCTCTCGAAGGCGCTGCGGGCCAAGCTGGATGAGCGCTTTTTCCTGCATCCGCCGAAGGTGCTCCGAAAGCAGGTCTCCGCCGAGGACGGCACAATAAAATACCTCTGGGGCCTTGCGGACGGCAACGCCGTTGAGACCGTCGTCATGCGCTATCACCACGGCAACACCGTCTGCATCTCGACGCAGGTCGGCTGCCGTCAGGGCTGCGCCTTCTGCGCCTCGACCATTGGCGGCCTCATAAGGGGGCTGGAGCCCTCGGAAATGCTGGACGAGGTCATGTTTTCGCAGAAGGAATCCGGCCTGCCCATCTCGAATATCGTCCTTATGGGCATCGGTGAGCCTCTTGACAACTTCGATAACGTCATGAAGTTCCTCAAACTGGTAAATCATCCGCAAAGCTTGAACATCGGAATGAGGCATATCTCGCTTTCCACATGCGGGCTGACAGAAAAGTTTGACAAACTGGCCGCACTTAATTTACAATTAACTTTATCTGTTTCCCTGCACGCGCCGGACGACGAGACGCGCTCGCGCCTCATGCCGGCGAACCGTGGCAGGGGAGTAGCAGAGCTGATGGACGCCTGCGAGCGGTATTTTAAAACCACAGGCAGACGGATATCCTTTGAGTACGCCATGATAAACGGCGTGAACGACACGCCGCGCCAGGCGCAGCTGTTGGCCGCGCACGCGCGCCGAGTGGGGGCGCACGTGAACCTAATTCCGCTCAACCACGTGGACGAGCGCTCCTTTGAGCCGAGCACGCCGGAGCGGCTGGCGGAATTCAAGGCCGAGCTGGAGCGCGCGGGCGTTAACGTCACCGTGCGCCGCAAGCTGGGCGGCGACATTGACGCCTCCTGCGGACAGCTGAGGAAAAAAGCTGCCGCGGCGGGGCAGGGGGCCGGACAAGATCCGGGGGACGGAGCTTAGATGAACAGCTTTGGCATCACTGACAGGGGAAAAGTTAGGCGGGAAAATCAGGACAGCTTTCTCATCGAGCGCATCGACGAGAAGGATTGCCTGATAGCTGTGCTCTGCGACGGCATGGGCGGCGAGAAGGCAGGCAATATCGCCAGCGACCTCGCCACGAAGACCTATGTCGGGGAGATAAGGCAGAAGATGAGCATAAGCAGGCAGAAGAAGCCCGACGTCAAGGCAATGATGGTCCAGGCCTGCCACATTGCCAACCACATGATATATGGCTACTCCTGTTTTGACACCGACTATACCGGCATGGGAACGACAATGGTCTCCGCCGTTGCGTTGGGGGACGAGGTCTACGTCCTGAACGTGGGAGACAGCCGCGCTTACAGGATAACAAAGCGAAAGCTGGTCCAGATAACGCGGGACCACTCGCTTGTGCAGGACATGGTGGACAGGGGCGAGATAAGCGCCGAGGAGGCGCGCACGCACCCGAGGCGCAACGTCATAACCCGCGCACTCGGCGTGGATGAGAACGTCCCCTGCGACATATTCAAGCCCCGGCTCTCGCGCGGCGACATGCTGCTGCTCTGCTCCGACGGGCTGACGAACATGCTGGAGGACAGGGAGATTTTTGAGCTCTCGAAGCATAACCCGGACCCGCTCTCCCTGGGCAGGGCGCTCATGGACGAGGCCCTGGAGCGCGGAGCGACGGACAACGTCACGGTCGTCATCATTTCCAAATAACCCGCATTTTGGAGGCAGCGATGGATACCAATATGGATAAATATCTGGGTACATTCCTGGATGACAGATATGAGATACTTGAGGTCATAGGCACCGGAGGCATGGCGGTAGTTTACAAGGCCATGTGTCACCGCCTCAACCGTTGTGTCGCGGTCAAAATCCTGAGGGACGAGTTGGCGCAGGACGAGGAGTTCCGCCAGCGGTTCCAGACCGAGGCGCAGGCCGTTGCCATGCTCTCGCACCCGAACATTGTGTCTGTGTACGACGTCAGTCACAGCGAGGGTGTTGAATACATCGTCATGGAGCTCATCGAGGGCGTGACCCTCATGCAGTACATGAAGAAAAAGGGCGCCCTCGGCTGGAAGGAGGCCCTGCATTTTGCCGTACAGATATCCAAGGCGCTGGAGCATGCGCACGAAAAGGGCATTATCCACCGGGATATAAAGCCCCAGAACATAATGATACTCAAGGACGGCACCATCAAGGTCGCCGACTTCGGCATAGCCGCGCTCGAATCCGCCCAGGAAAAGAAGAGCGACCAGACCGTCGGTTCCGTACACTACATCGCGCCCGAACAGGCCCGCGGCGAGCAGCCAGACCCCAGGAGCGACATATACTCCCTCGGCGTCGTCATGTACGAGATGCTGACCGGCAAGATGCCCTACGACGGCGACACCGCGGAGCAGGTCGCGCTCCAGCATATCACCGGCTGCGCCGTCCCGCCCCAGGAGCTGAACCCCGACATACCCGAGGAACTGGCGCGCATCACGCTGAAGGCGATGAACGCCGATATAAACGCCCGCTACCAGAGCGCCTCTGCGCTCCTTAACGAGCTCGAACTCTTCCGCAAACAGCAGGCCGCAACGAGCCTCGGCTCCGGCGAGAGCGATGCCGAAGGCATCGAATACGACGGCGGCGTCAGCCCCGACGTGCGTCCCATAGGCAAGGGCGGCGAGCTCACTAAGGAGAAATATATACGCCGCCGTCGCCGTTCCAGAAAGGTCAGTATCCTTTCCGGGGCCTGCGGCGTGCTCGTTTTCCTAATTGCGGTCTTTGTTTTCCTCTGGAACTACTGGCTGCGCGATATCTTCAGCGTCGCGGAGAGGATAAACATACCCAACTTCGTCGGCAACAGCTATGAGGACATAGTGAACAGCTCCGAGTTTAAAAAGCTCTTCAACTTCGAGGTCAACTACGCCATAGATCCCGAGGTCCCCGAGGGCCAGATAATCAGCCAGGACCCGGAGGCGGACAGGAGCATGATGGTCGTGCCGGAGGGCATAGACATCAGCCTCACTGTCAGCACCGGCGTGCGTCAGACCACCATCCCCGACGTAACGAACAAGCACTATCAGGAGGCGACGCTGGAGCTGCAAAATGCCGGCTTCATCGTTGAGATAGCCAGTACTGTGGCTTCCGACACCGTGACGGAGGACTACGTCATATCCACGGACCCCGCGCCGGGCGAGCAGCTCGCTGCCGGCTCCACTGTGTTCCTTACAGTCAGTGCCGGGCCTTCCATCAAGGTCGTAACGATGCCTAACCTCGTCGGCTCCACGGAGAAGGACGCGATCAGCCGCATTGAGAGCTCCAACCTCAGCTACGGCGACACCACCTATATCCACAGCGATTACGATGAGGGCACTGTGATCCGCCAGAGTATCGAGGCCTACAGCGACGTTGAGGAGCACACCCGCATCTTCATCTGGGTCTCCCTCGGCCCGGAGACTACGCCGACGCCCGAGCCCACGCCCAGCCCGACGCCTCCTGTAGAGAGCGCCGATCCCGGCTATTTCTTCTCGAATTGATGCAGGGCGTCATAGTCAAAGCCCTGAGCGGCTTCTATTACGTGAAAACAGACAGCGAAACGGTCGAGTGCAGGGCACGCGGCCGTTTCCGGCTGGACGGTTCCTCGCCCCTGGTGGGCGACAGGGTGGAGATATCGCTGGACTCAAACGGCAAAGGGCGCGTGGATAAGCTCCTGCCGCGGCGAAATTTCTTTATCCGCCCGGCTGTGGCGAATATTGATTTGCTCATCGCGGTGGCCTCTGAGGTAAACCCGGTGACGGACCCTTTTCTTATCGACAGGGTGACTGCCTTTGCAGAGCACATGGATTGCGGCGTCGTCATATGTATAAACAAGTCCGATGCCTCTACCTCAAGACGCCTGCGGGACATCTATGCCACCACGGGCTACCGCGTGATTGAGACGAGCGCCCTGACCGGGGAGGGCATAGAAGAGCTGCGCGAGTGCATACGCGGCAAAGTCTGCGCCTTTTCGGGAAATTCGGGTGTGGGCAAATCCAGCATCCTGAACGCCCTGGAGCCGGGCCTTCGCTTGGAAACCGGGGATGTCAGTGAAAAGCTGGGACGTGGCCGGCATACCACGCGGCACGTGGAGATCTTCCCCGCAGGGGGCGCGTGGGTGGCGGACACTCCGGGCTTTGCCTCCTTCGACATGGAGCAGCTGCCGCCTATCCCGAAGGAGGAACTGCAGCACTGCTTCCCCGAATTTGAGCCGTACATAGGCCGCTGCCGCTTCGACGACTGCGCGCACCTCAAAGAACCCGGCTGCGCGGTCCGCGAGGCGATAGAGCAGGGAAGAATACACCCCATCCGCCACGAGAGCTATGCACGGCTGTATGAGATATCCGCCAAGTACCGCGAATGGGAAAAGTAACATGGACAGCACCTCCCGCATATAATGCAGTGTAAGGCCGCATATGTGCGCAGGAGGTGTTTTTATGTGCCGGAGGCGGAGAAACGGGAATACGCTGGGCTGCCTGGTTGTCCTGGCGGGGGTGCTCATCATACTGGCACTCGTGCTGCCCGCGGGCTTCTGGTGGTTTGCGCTGGCGATAGCGCTCATCTGCGGCGGGATTTGGCTGCTGAGGTGCCGATAGGAGGTAGGGGAATGAGGATAATAGTCATAAAGCTGCCCGCCTGCATTTCGAGGTTCCTGCTCCGGCTGAGGGGCGGGTACGAGCCGGAGTAATACCCCCGCGCCCCGCCGCATAGATTTTAGAGAAACTACGGCAGGGGGAGATAGGAATGGAACTGTCAATGAAGCGCAGCGGCATTGCCTGCTGTGAAAAGGTGTTTGAATATGCCATGCCCGTCGAGCAGGCCACTGAGACCGTGGTGCCGGATACGATGCCCGACGTGGAGCGCATACTCTGCGCGGAGGGCATGGTCATAATCAGGAGCAAGGAAGTCAGCGAGGGGCGCGTCACCGTCTCTGCGGGCGTGGCCGCGACGGTGCTGTATTCGCCTGAAGGCGGCGGCAGGCCGTGCCGCCTGAGCGCCGTCGTACCCATCGAGCTGGAACTGGATGCGCCCGGCGTCACGCAGGAGAGCATACCCGTCGCCATGCTCAGCCTCACGGGCGTCGAGGCCAGAATGCTCAACCCGCGCAAACTGTTGGTGCGCGCGGTCGTCTACGCCTGCGTCGAGTGCTATGACAGGACGGAGATGAGCTTCTGCGACGGCCTGGAGGGCGACGAGGCCGGGGACGTCGAGGTACTTACTGACAGCCGCACGATAAGCCCCGTGGTCTGCGTGCGGGAGAAAACCTTTGTCGTGTCGGACGAGTACCGTCTTCCGCCTGGGCAGCCGCCGCTGGGGGAGATTGTGTGGCACGGTGTTGACATAGTCCCGGGCAGCGTCCGGGCCGTAGGCTCAAAGATAGTTTTCGGCGGGACTGTGCGTATGGCGGTGCTCTATGAGGCTGCGGAGACGGGTGAGCTGGCCTCCGCGAGCTTCGAAACGGAGTTTTCGCAGATGCTGGACACGGGCGTGGAGCTGAGCAGCCCCGATTGCAGCGTGTATACCATGCTCACAGCCGAATACGTGGAGCCAATGACGCTGTCCGGCGGGGAGAGGGGCATCTCGGCGGAGTTCCACCTCGTTTCCCAGGTCGTGTGTACCGACAGCGTGCGGGTCGTGTGTGTGACGGACTGCTACAGCAATAGCCGCGAGCTGGATATTACGAGCGCCGAGACGGAACTGGGCTGCGTCCAGCGCCGCAGCACAGTGCGCGCAACGGTGCACGAGAGCCTGCCCGCCTCACCGCCGCCGGTGGAGATATGCCGCGTGCTCTGCCGGACGGGAACGGCGGTCTGCGAGGGCGGAACGCTCCGCTGCCCGGTGACGGTGACGGTGCTCTATCGCGCGGCGGACGGACAGTTCTACTCCGTAGCGCGCCGCCTGAGTTCGGAGGCCCCGGCGGAGCTGGGTGAGAATGAATACGCGGCCCTGGTGCGAGCAAGCTGCTCGGACTGCTCGGCCTCGCCCACGTCTTCGGGCGCGGATGTGCGGCTGCTGGTGGATTTCGAGCTGCTGGTGGTAAAGCGCATAGGTGTACCGCAGATCGACAGCGTGGCCTGCGGCGAGGCGCTGGAGGCGGGCGGAGCGCCGTCTCTGACTGTTGTCAGGGCTGGGGCGGGGGATACGCTCTGGGCGCTTGGCAAGCGCTACCGTTCAACGGCGCGGCTCATCGCGGCGCAGAACGGCCTGGCGGAGGGCGATGCGCTGGAAGGAAAAACTCTGCTCATACCCACGGCAAGGCACAAATAGCGAAGTTTAAGGGGGCGAAAGCTGCGGCTTTCGCCCCCTTGCATATTTCTCTTGCATGAATGGATAGGTAGTGATAAAATACATGGGAATACTAAGGCTCAAGGGGTTGTTACGATGTCAGGACATTCCAAGTGGCACAACATACAGAAAACCAAGGGCGCTCAGGACGCTAAGCGCGCGCAGGCCTTCACCAAGATAGCCAGAGAGATGATAGTCGCCGTCAAGGAGGGCGGAAGCGGGGACCCCGCGAATAACTCCCGCCTCGCCGCCGTCATCACCAAGGCCAAGGCCGCGAACATGCCCAACGACAATATAAAGCGCACCATCGAAAAGGCGCTCGGCAGCGGCAATACCGATAACTACGAGTCCATCACCTATGAGGGCTACGGCCCCAGCGGCGTCGCCATAATCGTCGAGGCCATGAGCGATAACCGCAACCGCACAGCCTCCGACGTGCGGCACGCTTTCGACAAGAACAACGGCAACATGGGCGCGGCCGGCTGCGTCTCCTGGAGCTTTGACCGCAAGGGCGTTATCGTCGTCAATAATGAGGACGGCGACCTCGATGAGGACAAGGTCATGGAGGATGCCCTGGAGGCCGGCGCCGCGGACATGGAGGCCGATGGCGACGTGTTCTCCGTCTACACCGAGCCGGACGACGTCACAGCCGTTGCGGAATACCTCACGAGCCACGGCTACGAGCTGCTCTCCGCCCAGGTCGAGATGGTCCCGCAGACCTATATAAAGCTCACCGACGAGGGCGACATCAAGAGCATGCAGAAGATGCTCGACATGTTCGAGGATAACGACGACGTCCAGAACGTCTGGCACAACTGGGACCAGGATTGAACTGAATAACAAAAAACGCCCCCTCATGGGGGCGTTTTTTCATTTCAAAACCGCACCGTCCGCGGCGGCACGCCGCCGGTGTTGTACAGGTCCAGCAGCCGTGCAAAGCAGCGGTCAGTGCGGTAGGGTTTACCTTCTGCATGCCTTACCCTTTCAGCAGTATTCGCAGGCGCGGCTGATGACTGCCTCGGAATAGCCCAGTTTAAGAGTCTCGGCGCTCGTCAGACGGCCGGAGAGCGTGTCGAGTATCTGCTGCATGGTGATGTCGGCCATGGCGTCGAGGCTGACGCCCTCTTCAAGTACAGCGCTCATGTCGAGGTCAATGTTGTCCGAGAGCTTCCTGGCTGTGTCGCCGTTGGCCGTGACCTTCATGACGGGCGCGACGGCGCTGCCTATGGCGTTGCCGCGGCCTGTTGTAAAGACGATCAGCTGGCAGCCCGCGGCGATTATCCTGTCGCTGATTATGCCCATGACGGGGTTTGAGACCAGCCCGCTCGTCGCGTCGGAGCCGCCGCACTCAATGCCCAGCATGAGCTCGGAGATATCGCACTCTTCGCGCCGGCACATGGAGGCCTCGATGACCATGCGCCGGGCGATTTTTTTCGCCTTAGCTACAGTTCCAATGGTGCCGCCCTCCTCCTGGATGAGCAGGCCCTCGATGGGCTTGTCAGTTCGGGCGCGCAGCTCCTTTATAAAGCCGTCCATGCGGTTCATCTCACAGCCGAGGCCGATGGCTACAACGCCGTAGACGTTGGGATTGGCTGCCATGCCCACCAGCACGTCCTGCGTCCTGCGCAAGTTGCGCGAGGATTCGCCGCAGCCGTTCTGGTTTATGAAGCTGACGGCGCCGTAGATGCCGTCTGCCGTCTGGCGCGCGGCCTATGACCTCGCCGTACTTTTTTATCTCGCAGCCCGCGGGTATGTCGCGGACCGCGATCTTGTGAAACTTGGGCGCCCCGAGAGAGACGATCTCCGCCATGTCTCCACCATCCAGGTAGCGCACAGTCTTGCCCATGGGAGCCTCGCGCGTCAGGGTGACGACATCGTCTCCGGCGCTTATGAGGATCGCGTCAATGTCGTTTTGCATACGGCGCCTCCTGTGAAAAAGTTAAACCAGCCCGCCGGTCATGGCGGGCCGGTCGTATCAATAAGGCTTTATCAATACTGCCGCTCGTAATTCGCCTGTATGGCCTTTATTTCCCGGGTGAGTATGTCGCAGGTGGGGGTAGGTATGCCGACCTTGCGCCCGAACATGGATATAGCGCCGGTGAGCGAGTCCACCTCGGTCTGACGGTGGGCCTGAGTGTCCTGAGCCATGGAGGGGTAGTAGTCCCCGAGGCCCTTGACTATGCGGGGCATCTCCTCCTGCATGTACTCCCAGATGCCGGGGATACCGAGCGCGGCGGCCACGTCGCTGGCCTCGCGCCAGACGGACCAGACCAGCTCGACGCCCTCGGGGTCGTCGTAGACCTCCTTGATCTTCAGACGCAGCACGGCGCAGACGGTGTTGAAGCCGCTGTTAGAGGTGGCTTTGCGCCAGACCTTGGGGCGCACATCCTCGTAGAAGTGGGGCAGAAGGCCGCCGGCAGCGAACTTCTCCTCAAGATACTTGCCCGCACGATCGGTGAGCTCATTTTTGACGCAGGCGCCGAAATACATATTTTCAGTACCCGCGGAGGGCTTGGCGACGCAGACGCCGGGCTCGGGCAGCTCCGTACCCATGTTGCCGCAGCCGTACATGACCCTGTCCTCAGGCACGAGCTTCTTCACAACTTCCTCGTTGCCGAGGCCGTTCTGCAGTGTGGCTACAACGGTCTCGGGCCCGACGCAGCTCATTGCGCCCTTGAGCGCAAGCTCGGTTATCGTAGCCTTGACCATCAGGATGACTATATCAGCAACGCCGACCTCCTCGGCGGAATAGGCGGTCTTAAAGCCGGTGACGTGGAACTCGCCGTCGGGATTGCGAAAGATCATGCCGTCCCTGGCCACCTTGTCCATGTGGGCCTTGTTGGGGTCAACGAGCCAAACTTCCTCGGCCCCGCCTTTTCTGAGATAGGACGCAAAAACGCTCCCGGCAGCTCCGCTGCCTATCATTGCTATCTTCATTTTTGTCCTCCTTTACCCTGTAAATGGCTAAACCAAGAATATAACCCTTTTTCCAGAAAAGTCAATAGTTTAAATCACATGCGGTTAAAAAATGGCACTGGAGCATGGTATAGAAGCAAAATATCAAAAAATTAACTAATTCGTTTCACAAAAAATGGGCTTGACAATTTTGCCCTGAAACGTTAGTGTATGCGTAGCGCTCGATGCAAAGCGATAAAGTGCGCGGGCGCTGGGAGCAAAGCGAACCCAAAATAAGTTAGGAGGAAACCTTGATGGAAAAAAGCAAAACTAAAAAAGGCATGCCTGTTTTCATAGGCATTGCAGCAGTGTGGATGGGCACACATTTCGGCCCGGGCGTTGCCAGCGGTACTCAGCTGAATCAGTATTATGTACAATTCGGCCTGGCCGGCATCTTCGTCACGATCATTGCTATGGGCTTTTTGGGTTATGCTCTCTATTGCTCCATGGAGTTTTCCCGCCTCTATCAGGCTTACGACTATCAGACCTGGGTCGAGAAGCTGTTCGGCAATAAATACGTCGTCATCCTGTTCGACATCTCCTTCCTCGTCACGATACTCACCGCGGCCAGCGGCAGCATGAACGCCGTCGCGGTCCTGCTTGAGAGCAACTTCGGCGTTAACTACTGGATAGGCGTTGCGATAATCATAGTCTGCACAATGCTTCTGTGCGCTTTCGGCGCGAGGCTGGTGCGCGCGGCCTCGTCCTACATGATGTTCATCGTCGTGGGCATCCTTCTCGTCATCATGATCCTGCTCGCCATGAACGGCGACGGGGACCTCTCCGGCTCCATTGCGAACCAGGCTCAGAACCTGCCCGCCGCGGGCAGCGGCAGCTGGCTCAGTGCCATCTGGAGTGCCATAATCTACGGCAGCTTCCAGGCCACTATCGTCGCCAACATCGCCTCCGTCGCGGGCGACCTCACCAGCCGCCGCGAGAGCAAGAAGGCTGCTATCACCGGTTTCCTGGCCAACACCATACTGCTCATCGTCCTCTGCACCATGCTCTTCAGCTACACCAACGTCTACGCCATCACTGATGAGGCGCTGCCGTTCTTCTCTCTGCTCCAGCGCCTGGGCTACGAGAGCGTCACCGTCATCTACATAGTCATCGTCTTCATCGCGGTGCTGAGCACGGTCGTCGGCTTCGCCTTCGCGGGCGTTGCGCGCTTCAGTAAGTACTACCAGCCGAAGAGCGGCAAGAAGAGCGCCCTGCGCGATGCCATCTTCGTCGGCATCATGCTCATCGCCTGCGCTGTCGCCTCTCAGATAGGCATCGTGACGCTCGTCTCCACCGGCTACAAGATCCTGGGATACCTGAACCTGCCCATCATCGTCCTGCCCGCCATCATTCTCGGCGGTCACAAAATCAGCAAGAAGTACCTCAGGAAGAATAGAATCGACGCCCCGGGCGTGGATATGTGAGGTCCACAAAGCAAATATCGCAAAAATCCCCGGCCCGGCCGGGGATTTTTTGAATAGAGAGCTGGATTTAACACTTTAATCCGTAACGATTTGGTCTGGTGTTTCGTGACAAAAGCATTTATAATAAAAACGCAAGAGCCGCGAAAGCGGCGAAAAACTTTTGAGAACGGCGGTTTGGTATGGCAGAGTTCAAGTTTCCAGAAGAGAAAAACCTGGTGTTCATAGGCGAAGCCGGCTCCGGCAAGACGGAGACGGCGGTCAATCTCGCCCTGCGCATGGCGCGGGAGGGGGGACGCCGGGTGCATTTTTTCGATATGGACCAGACGAAGCCGCTGTTCCGCGCGCGCGACTGTGAGGCGCAGCTGGAGCGGGAGGGCGTGGTGTTCCACTTCCAGGCCCAGTATCTCGACGCGCCCACGGTGGCCTCCGGCGTCATAGAGACGCTCCGGGACGAGGGCTCCGCCGTGATCATGGACATCGGCGGCGGCTCGCACGGCTCTCACATGATAGGGCAGTTTTCGCATCTGCTTAACAGCGCGAACACTCTGGTGCTCTACATAGTGAACCCCTTCCGCCCCTGGTCGGGGAGCCGTGAGGACATAGAGGTCACCATGCGCCGCGTGCTTGGCGCGGCGAGGCTGGGGAGCTTCCGTCTCGTCGCAAACCCCAATCTTGGCCCCGAGACACGTGCGGAGGACGTATTGGCGGGCCTCCGCCGCTTCCAGGGGCTGTTCCCCGGCGAGGAGGCGCTGTTTGCCTGCGCGCTGGAGGAGCTTGTCAGCAAATTGGCAGGGCAGGTGAGGGAGCCGCTGCTTCCGATCCGGCTCAATACCATCCCTGAGTGGTTGGCTGGTTCGGGGATGTGAGTCTTTTGAGCGAATCTGAGAAAACGAAGGAGTGGTAAACGAAATGGCCAAAGGCAGAGTAGAGATCTATACCGAAGCCTGCAAGAGCTGCCTCTACTGCGTCAAGACCTGCCCCCAGAAGGTGCTGGGTACGACCGACGCGGTGAACTCGAAGGGCTATCAATACGCTGTGCCAGTGAACCCCGACGCCTGCATCGGCTGCGCGATGTGCGCCACCATCTGTCCCGACGCGGCGATAACCGTTTACAGGGAGGTGAAGTGAGATGGCTGAGAAGATATTCATGAAGGGCTGCGAGGCCGTGGCGGAGACCGCGGTGCGCGCCGGCTGCCGTTTCTTCGCCGGCTATCCCATCACCCCGCAGAATGACGTTCCCGAGTATTTTGCGCGCCGCATGCCCCAGGTGGGCGGCGTGTTCATCCAGGGCGAGAGCGAGGTCGCCTCGGCCAACATGGCCTTCGGCGCGGCCGCGGCGGGCGTGCGGAGCATGACCAGCTCCTCCAGCTGCGGCATCTCGCTCAAGAGCGAGGCCATCTCCTGGATGGCCGGCGCGCGCCTGCCCGTTGTCGTCGCGAACTTCCAGCGCGGCGGCCCCGGTATCGGTACCATCCAGCCCGCCCAGCAGGACTATACCCAGGCCACCAAGGCCAGCGGCAACGGCGGTTTCAAGATGCTCGTCCTGTCCCCCTCGAACCTCCAGGAGGCTGTGGACATGACCTGGCAGGCCTTCGAGCTGGCCGACAAGTACTCGAACCCCGTGCTGCTGCTCATGGACGGCTTCACCGGCACGATGATGGAGCCCGTCGAGCTTCCCGAGGCCAAGACGCCTGAGGAGGTCGCCGCCATCCGCGCCACCAAGACCTGGGCCGCCACCGGCAAGAAGGGCGGCCCACAGCACAAGGTCATGTGCGGCCCCGGCCTCGACACCCGCGTGAGCCAGGAGCAGATGAACAAGCGCGACGCCGAGCTCTACGAGAGCTGGAAGACCACCGAGGTCGAGTATGAGGACTACATGACCGAGGACGCCGAGGTCATCCTAACCGCCTACGGCATCACGGGCCGCATAGCGAAGTCCGCTGTCGGCATCCTGCGCGCCGAGGGCATCAAGGCGGGCCTCATCCGCCCGAAGAAGGTATATCCCTTCCCGGACGTGGCCTACGACAAGCTAAATTACAGCGCCCTGCGCGGCATAGTCAGCGCGGAGATGGCGATTCCCGCCCAGTTTGCGGTGGACGTTGAGAACGCCGTCCGCGGCCGGACAAAGATAGTCACGGCGCTGTCCTCCGGCGGCGAAATACTGGACCGCAGCGTCATACTTGAGGCCGCCCGCGGCCTCTGCGGCAGATAAGGAGGTTCTGAGAATAAAATGATGGAAAAAGTATATTCCCGGCCCTCCGGAATATTCGAGGGCGCAGTCACGGGCTTCTGCCCCGGCTGCATGCACTCAAGCGTGTGCAAGGTGGTGGCCGAGGTGCTCGACGAGCTGGGCATGGTGGATAACGCATGCTATGTCCAGGGCGTCGGCTGCTGCGGCCTGGCCGTGACTTATTTCGACATGGACACCGTGGCCGCCCCGCACGGCAGGGCCTGCGCCATAGCCAGCTCTTTCAAGCGCTGCAGCCCGGAGACCCTGGTTTTCACCTACCAGGGTGACGGCGACCTGGCCGCCATCGGCCTGGCAGAGACCATGTCCGCCGCCAACCGCGGCGAGAACTTCACCGTAATTTTCGTCAACAACGGCATCTACGGCATGACCGGCGGCCAGATGGCCCCGACCACCATGCTCGGCGTCAAGACCACGACGACGCCCTACGGCCGCGACGTCCACGAGCACGGCGCGCCCCTGCACATGTGCGAGATACTCAGCCAGCTCGAAGCCCCGGCATATATCGCCCGTGTGACCCTGGCCGACGTCCCCAATGCCAAGAAGGCCAAGGCCGCCGTCAAGAAGGCCTTCCAGTACCAGCTCGACGGCAAGGGCTTCTCCTTCGTCGAGTTTGTCTCCAACTGCCCGACGAACTGGGGCATGAGCCCGCTGGAGTCCCTCGACCATGTCCACAACGTCGTCATGAAGGAATTCCCGCTCGGCGAATTCCGCGCGAAGTAAGGAGGGGAGAGGTATGGAGAAATCTTTCATCATCGCCGGTTTCGGCGGTCAGGGCGTCATGGTCATGGGCCAGCTGCTGAGCTATACCGCCTGCGAGACCACTGAGAAATACGTCACCTACTTCCCGAGCTACGGCGCGGAGATGCGCGGCGGTACGGCCAACTGCTACGTCGTCATCTCCGACGACCCTGTCGGCGCTCCGAAGGTCTCCCAGGCCGACTACGTCGTCGTCCTGAACGACCCCTCGATGGCGAAGTTTAAAAACGCCGTCGTCCCCGGCGGCACCATTTTCGTGAACAGCTCTGTTGTCACGCTGGAGCCCGACCGCGACGATGTCCACGTCGTCAAAGTGGATGCCGGCAGCATCGCCTACGAGCTGGGCAACCCGAAGGTGCTGAACCTCGTCATGGTGGGCGCCATCATCGGCTATACCGAGGTCCTGCCCGCCGAGAACGTGCTCCAGACCGCCTTCAAGAAGCTCGGCGCCAAGCGCCCCGAGCTGAATCCCCTGAACGAAAAAGCCTTCCGCCGCGGCTGGGAGATAGGCCACGCCGCCAAGCAGGGCTGAGAAAGCAGAAAAAAGACCGGGAAGCGGCGCTTCCCGGTCTTTTCATTTCCTGTTCGGCCTGCGCTTTATTCCAAGCAGCCTCATGAAGTCCACAAACAGGGAGGTGTCCTTCGGCTCGAACATGAGCCATTTCCCGTCGTGATATGTGCGGGCCTCGTCGTAGAGCCGCTGGATTTCGACGCTGTAGCTGTCGCGGTCTGCCTCGAACCTCTGGCGCTCGTCCTTGCCGAATATGACCATGAAGCCCACGCAGTCGCTCCTGGCATACAGCGCGCATAGGGTCTTGCCGCCTCGGCGGTATTTGTATTCATAGGTCCAGGCTTTGCCGCCTGCGGCCCAGACACGCTCCATGTCGTATTTTTCATCGATCAGCGCGCAGAGCCTGTGCCAGACCTCGTACAGCTCCTTGCCGACCAGCTCGGCCAGCTGCTCCGGGGTGGGTATACTGTCCAGCATAACGTCCTCCTGAGATGTAAAATTACCACACCTGCAAGCCCAGCGTAAAGGCCATGAGATAGAGCAGCGAGAGCGGCAGGCAGAGTGCCCAGGCAGTGAACTCCCTGCGTGGGCTGTCCGTGACGAGCGAGAGCGCAAGGGTCACGACCGGCATGGCGATGAGATAGCGCGGGGCGCTCAGCAGCCAGGTTGCACCAATGGCGATGAAGTAGTAGGCGATAAACCAGGCCGTATAGCCGGGGCGGAGCTTTTTCGCGGCAGGGATCATGATCGCAAGTGCAAAGAAGCTCCAGGCGAGGTTTGGGACCCACAGCCCCCAAACGGAAGTGCGGCCCTCTTGGAAATAGGCGATAGCGTCCTCAAGCTGATAGGCCGCGGTGTTGAAGAAGAGTCCGAAATCCTGGCCCCAGTGCTCGTTTTGGTAGCGCATGTACTGAAAAGGGTCGCCAGCGACGCGGTAGTTTATATAGCAGTAGACGCCGAAACCGGCGGGGATGAGCAGCGCCCAGAGAAAGCGGGGGAGAAAGCCCCGCTTTTTCCCAACTCGCAGCCAGGCGCTCACAAGCTCGAATACCGCCGGAACAAAGAGCATCAGCCCCAGCGAGCGCGTGAAGGCCCCGTAAGCGCCGACAAGGCAGCCAAGGCCAAATTTCCCGCGCCGCACGAGATAGACGCAGCCTGCGCAGCACAGCAGGAACAGCCCCTCGCTCATCGGAGCGGCGAAGAAGAAGGAGCCGGGCAGCACGCATAGAAAACGCACAGCCCGTATCGCCGCCGCGTGCCCATAGTCCAGGCGGAAGAGGCTGTAGAGCAGGCAGCCCGCGCCGGAAAAGCAGAGCGCCGAGACGAGGAAGGCCGCCAGCAGATAGTCCCGCACCAGCAGGTACATGAGCCCGACGGCGACAGGGTATCCGGGCAGGAAGACGAGCTGCACCAGCCTGTCCCAGGCCGCGTCCTCGTCGGCAAAAACGCCGCGCTCGATGAGCCCCGGCACGTCGGCGGCGCTGATGTAGCCGTCGCGCGCGATGTCAAGGTAGTGGTGGCTGTCGGTGTAGGTCCAGTAGTTGAGAGACTCGTAATAGCTCTCGCCGCTGCCCTGGGCGAGGCGTATCAGCCAGACGAGCAGGGTCATGCCTATGCAGAATAGCAACAGCGAGAGGAAGAGCCTCAGCCTGATGTGTGGCTGCTCCGCCTCTGACGCATCCGGAGCAACCGGCAGCTCGCGCCCCCGCCAGGCCGCGACCCAGACTGGTACAAAGCGCAGGCAGAGCCAGATAAAAAGGACAAGGCTTATGAGCGCCGCAAGCGTTCCAGCCAAGCCAGCGCTGCCTGAAAACAGCCAGTTTATAAAGAGCGCTCCCAGCACAAGGATGCCGCCGGCAGAGATGAGGCTCTCGACCTTGCCGTAGGCGCGCAGGCGCTCGGATATGCTATGCAAAACACAACCCTCCCAACGGGGATGTTAGACGGGCGCGGCCCTCAAATGTTCCTCGCCGCGCCGCAGGCTCGCCCGGTTCGCCGCGAGGTAGAGCCGGGGTGAGATCAGCACAAAGGCGGCCAGGGCGGCGTAGTAGACGGGCAGCGCCGCTGTAAGCCCGGACGAGCGTAAAGCGCGCGCGTCCAGCAGCCCGTAGATGAGCAGGGTGCCGCCCCCGGCCCATGGCCGGAGCAGCGCCGCACGCGCAGCCACTCCAGCAACGCCCAGCGGCAGCAGCGCCGCATCCCGAGGCCAAAAGCGCTCCGTCCCCGTGACGGTGAGGCCGAGTACGAGCAGCGAGCCGTGGCAAAATAGCGAAAGCAGCACCTGCGCGGGCGGATTCGCCCCGTAGATGTACCCGCCCGCAAGGCACATCGCGCCGTAGTACACGCCGCCCGCCAGAAGGCCCGCGTAGGCCGCCCAGCAGCGGAGCTTGCCGCGCGTCATGAGTATTATGCCCGGCGTGGTGAAGTAGGCCGCGGCGGAAAACTCCACAGGCAGCACCAATTTCCCGCCCAAAAGCGGCGGCAGGGCGTATTTGAGGATGTTTACGCCCAAAAGCAGCGCCGAGAGCCGCCTCAGGGCGCGCTCCCTGCGCGCGGCGGGCAGCAGACAGAGCTCGTGCGCCGTCCAGACGAGCACCGCCAGCGCGCAGATGGAAAAGACGTTCAGCGCAAACATGTCCTCAGATAAACCAGCCCCAGACGTGCCAGAACTCCAGCGCGCCTGCCGATACTGCAGAGGTCACATACGCCGCCGCGGCAAAGAGCACGAAGGCGATGAGCGATACAAGCAGTACCCGGCGCATCCGCCGGCGCCGCGCTGGCATAAGCTGGGGGAAAGCGGGCAGGGAGGGCAGGACGGGCCTGCCGGACGCCGCGGCAACCGCATTGCGGTGGAAACGGAAGTAGGCTCGCCAGAGCTGGGCAAGCAGACGCGCAAAATAGCTGCAGCCCACGCCGGAGAGCACAGTAAGCGCTGCCAGAGCCAGCGCATATACTGCTCCGCACCAGTAGGGCATCTCCGGCAGGTTCACATAGGGCTGCATGTCAAAGGGGATGAGCAGGCAGAGCGACACGAGCCCCGAGGCCAGCGCCGCACAGGCCACGACCGCCACCCAACTGGCAAATAGCATAAAAAAGCTCAAGACAAACATGTCTGCGAACACGAGCCCCGTCCAGGTCAGCGCGCTGCGTGCCGCAGAGCCGGCACGGGAGGGACGCGGAGCTTCTCGCTCGGGCTCAAACTGCGCGGCCAGCTCCTCGGGTGCGCCCAGGCGGGCGGCGATCTCTTCCTCGGAGTAGCCGTCGGCCAGCTTGTACTCGAAGTGGCGGCGGTATTCGCCCAGTATGTCCTCAGGCTCCGGCACGCGCCGGGCTTCCAGCTCCGCCTCAAGGCGGGAGAGAAATTCATTCTTGGTCATTTGCTTCGTCCTCCTCCAAAAGCTTCAAAACGGTGCGCGCAAAGCCGAGATACTCGGCTCTGTCCCGCGCGTAGGCCTCGGCTCCGAGGCCCGTCAGCTTGTAATATTTTCTTGGCGGCCCGCCGCTCTCCTCCTGCAAATAGGTCGTCAGCAATCCGTCGGCCTTCAGCTTGCGCAGGATGGGGTAGACGGTGCCGTCCGCGATGTCTATGTGCTGGGAGAGATATTCGGATATCTCATAGCCGTAGCAGTCCCGCTTTTTGAGCAGCGAGAGCACGCACAGTTCAAGTACGCCCTTTTTGTATTGGGAGTTCACAACATCACTCCTTTCACTCTTCACTACTAGATAATAACCAGTAGTCGATTAAATGTCAATAGCTGATTTGAAATTTTCCTCTTGACATTCAGACGCGCGGCACTATAATAAGTTGGCTAAATTCAAAGATGGTATTTTGTGCAGATTATGCAATCAAGGAGCAACTATGTCAAAGCGTGAGAACAACATCCTGAGCCTGACCTGGCCAATTTTCATAGAACTGGTGCTGCAAATGCTGGTGGGCAATGCGGACCAGATTATGGTCGGCTGGTACGACCACAATCTCGTCGGCGCGATCGGCAACGCCAACCAAATCGTTAACCTGCTGCTCATCGTCTTCTCGGTGATATGCACGGCGGCAACAATACTAATATCGCAATACCTGGGCGCGAAGAGCACGGACCGCCTGCGCGAGACCTACACCGTATCGCTGCTGGCAAACTTCATCTTCGGCCTGGCCGTGAGCGCCATATTGGTCTTCCTCTGCGGTCCGATTTACCGCCTTATGAACGTGCCGGAGGAGATATTCGACGAGGCCGTGCTCTACATCCGCATAATCGGCGCGGGCATGGTGTTCCAGGCTGTGTATCTGACCTTCACGGCCTTTTTCAGGAGCAGCCAGCTCATGAAGCAGACGATGCTCGTCTCGGTGCTTGTGAACGTGCTGAATATTGGCTGTAATGCGCTGCTCATAAACGGCCTCTTCGGCCTGCCCGCCCTGGGCGTTGCGGGCGCTGCCATTTCGAGCGGCCTGTCCCGAGTCGTGGGCGTCGTGGTCATCGCGCTGATGTTCCGCCGCTATTTCGGCAAGGGGGCGGTGAGCGCCGCCTGCCTGCGGCCTTTTCCCAAAAAACAGTTCCGCGGCCTGCTGCACATAGGAATACCCTCCGGCGGCGAATCCGTGTCCTATAATCTCTCGCAGATCTGCATACAGGCCGTCTGCAACCGCTTTGAGCTCTTCGTCATCAACACCCGCGTGTACGTGAACATGTTTGCCATGCTGTCCTATATTTTCGCCTCGGCCGTGGCCCAAGCGGCGCAGGTGGTGGTCGCGCGCTATATGGGCGGGGGTGACACGGAGTCCACGGACCGCTGCGTCCGCCGCACGATGTACGCCTCCGTCGCCATCTCCGGACTGGTATCTGTGCTGCTTTTTATCTTTGCGGAGCCCCTTTGCGGCCTTTTCACGAAGGACGCCCAGGTCATAGCCCTGGCCAAGACCATCATGTTCATCGAGATACCCCTTGAGCTGGGCCGCGCCGTGAATATAGTCATGTGCCGCGCGCTGCAAGCCTGCGGGGATATCCGCTTCCCGATAACCATCTGCGTTATCAGCGCCTGGCTGACCGCTTTCGGCGGGGGAGTGCTGCTCTCCGGTCCGCTTGGCATGGGGCTCGCGGGCATCTGGATAGCCATGGCCTGCGACGAGTGCCTGCGCGCAGGCCTCTTCCTCTGGCGCTGGCACACCCGCACATGGAGCCACATCCGCCTCGCTGCTGCGTACAACTGAGAGAAAAGCAAAATGCCAGCCAAACGGCTGGCATTTTTGCTGCGCGAGTAGGCCTGTAAGCCGGGTTCTGTGATCGACGGCCATCTATCTGGGACGCACGTTGCCGCACGCCTCAAGCCACCTCCTCGGGACGGCCGGGCAGGCCGCATGTCCCTCCACGGTGTTGCTCCGGATAGAGTTTACAGCATCCACCTGTCTCCAGGCGATGGGCGGGCGCTTATCTCCGCCTTTCCACCCTTACCGGGCGCAAAGCCCGGCGGTATATCTCTGTTGCACTTGTCCGAGGGTCGCCCCTGGCGGGTGTTACCCGTTATCCTTGCCCTGTGGAGCCCGGACTTTCCTCACGTGACAGCTTTCGCTCGGCACGCGCGGCCGTCCGGCCCGCTCGCCGGAATATTTTAACCTCCGCAGCGTCCCACGTCAAGCCTCGGCACTATAAAATTGTTGTATTCGGGGGTGATTGAGGTTATAATCATGGGTTGAGAGGTGATTATTTTGACACTTCAGGAATACGTTGACTCCCTTAAGGGCCGGCGCATAGCCGTGCTCGGCATAGGCGTGAGCAATACTCCGCTCATCGACCTGCTGCTCAAAAACGAACTGCCGCTGACCGTCTGCGACATGCGCAGCGAGGAGGCACTAGGAGATACCGCGGCGCAGCTGCGCGCGCGCGGCGCCGAGCTCCGCCTCGGCCCGGGTTATCTGGACGACCTCGAAGGCTTTGACTACATCTTCCGCACACCGGGCCTGCTGCCCATAGACCCCGCCCTCGTCGCCGCAAAAGAGCGCGGCGCGGTCGTGACGAGCGAGATGGAGGCCTTTTTCCAGCTCTGCCCCTGCCGTACCATAGGCATAACAGGCTCGGACGGCAAGACCACGACCTCCTCCATCATCGCGGAGCTGCTGAAGGCCGCGGGCCTGCGCGTCCATCTGGGCGGCAACATAGGCAAGCCTCTGCTGACCGAGATACCCGACTTTCGTCCCGAGGACATAGCCGTCCTCGAATTGTCGAGCTTCCAGCTGCACAGCATCAACATACGCCCGGACGTCGCCGTCGTCACCAACGTCTCGCCCAACCACCTCGACAAGCACCTGGACTTTGACGACTACGTGGACGCCAAGCGCCGCATCTTTGCTAACCAGACGAAGGACGACGTGCTCATTGTGAACCGCGACAACGCCTGTACGGCACGTTTTGGGGAAGAAGCGCCCTCCCGCGTGCTCTGGTTCAGCCGAAAGGAGACCCTGCGCGACGGCGTGTTCTGCCGTCACGACATGATGTATTCCAGCCACAACTACGAGGTCGAGAGTATCATCCCCGCCTCGGAAATACTGCTGCCCGGCGTCCATAATGTTGAGAACTACATGGCCGCCTTTGCCGCGGTTGACGGTCTAGTCTCGCCGGAGATGTGCCGCAAGGTGGCGCGCAGCTATGGCGGCGTGACGCACCGGCTGGAGCTCATCCGCAAGCTAGGCGGTGTGTCGTATATAAACGACTCCATTGCAACCAGCCCGACCCGCACGATAGCTGGCCTGCGCGCCATGCGGGCAAAGCCCATCCTCATCGCCGGCGGTCACGACAAGCATGTGAGCTTTGACGGCCTGGCGGACGAGATATGCGAGCGCGTCCGCGCCCTGCTGCTGACGGGCGACACAGCGGAGCAGATAGCCATCGCCGTGCGGCGGAGTGTGTTCTACGATCCGATGCGCCTGCCCATCAAAATAGTCCCCGACCTCACCACGGCCGTGCTGGAGGCCAAGGCCATGGCCACTGCGGGGGATATAGTGCTGCTTTCACCGGCCTGCTCGTCATTCGACAGGTTCCGGAACTTTGCCGAGCGCGGCGATAAATTCAGAGAAATAGTAATGGGGTTCAAAGACGATGAAGCTGAGTGACATACCGACGGAAATCGAGCGCCTCGCGGAGGACTGCGAGGCGCAGCTGGCCGCGCGCTTCGCGGAGATAGACCGCGTCGCGCGAGGTAATACAAAGCGCGTTATGGAGGCCTTCCAGGAGTTCCGCGTCTCGGAGGCCTGCTTTGCCGGGACCACGGGCTACGGCTATGACGACCTGGGCCGTGAGACGCTGGATAAGATTTGGGCGCGTGTATTTGGCGCGGAGGCCGCGCTGGTGCGCACGGGCTTCGTGAACGGCACGCACGCCATAGCCTCGGCGCTCTTTGCCGCCGTTGGCCCCGGCGAGCTGCTGATGCCGCTCATGGGCGCGCCATATGATACGCTCAGGACGGCCATAGGCATCACCGGCGACGCCTACGGCTCCCTGGCTTTCTACGGCGTAAAATACGCCGAGGTGCCGACAAAGGACGGCGGCCCCGACCTCGCCGCTATCGAGCGAGAGGTGGGGGAGAAGCGCCCCCGCGCCGTCCTCATCCAGCGCTCGCGCGGCTACGACAGCCGCCGCGCCCTCTCCGCGGAGGAGGTGGGTGAGCTCTGCCGCCTTGTGAAGCGCGTCTCACCGGATACGGTCTGCGTCGTTGACAACTGCTACGGCGAATTCACCGAGCTGGCCGAGCCCACGATGCTGGGCGCGGACCTCGCAGCGGGCTCGCTCATCAAGAACCCCGGAGGCGGCCTGGCCCCGACGGGCGGCTACATCGCGGGCCGCGCCGACCTCGTGGAGCGCGCGGCCTATCGCCTCACCGTCCCCGGCATCGGCGGCGAATGCGGCTGCACTCTGGGTACGAACCGTCAGCTCTACCAGGGCCTTTTCCTCGCCCCGCACACTACGGCCCAGGCGCTGAAAACCGCCGCGCTCTGTGCAGCTATGCTGGAGAAGCTGGGCTTTGACACGGAGCCGGGCCCGCAGGAACCGAGGTACGACATCATCCAGACCGTAACGCTCAAAACGCCGGAGAACCTGAAACGCTTCTGCCGCGGCATCCAGGCCGGGTCGCCGGTGGATTCCTACGTCACGCCGGAGCCCTGGCAGATGCCGGGATACGAGGACGAGGTCATCATGGCCGCTGGCGCGTTTATCCAGGGCTCGTCCATAGAACTCTCCGCCGACGGTCCCATGCGCGCGCCCTATCGCGCCTTCCTCCAGGGTGGTCTGACCTATGAATCCGGCCGCCTTGGCATAATGAACGCCATCGCGGAAATGCTGGAGAAGTGAGCCTCCGGAGCCGCCTGGGCTTTTGTACAGGCATCCCCTCATATACATAGTATGGGGGTGATGCCTCATGCGAAGGCGCAGGCCGCTCTATCTTGACGTACACCTGCCGCCAATGCGGCGAAGGACCAAGCTGGCAATTATAATAATGCTGCTTGCGGCTGTTCTCGTTTCGGTTTTCATTCGTGGCTCAATATATCTGCGGGAGCTGAGTTGTTCAATGGTGCTCTCAGACGCCACAGACCTGATGACGCTTTGTATAAACGACACTATAAGCCGCAAGCTCGCCTCCGAGGACTATGACTACGACTATTTTGTCACCCTGGAGCACGATGAAAACGGCAACGTGACCGCCGTGCGCGCAAATATGGCCCGCATAAACGCCATGTCCTCGGAGCTGCTCTCCGACATTGTAAAGGCCGCCGATGGGGGCGAGCTGTCGCTGGCCATACCCATAGGCAACCTGCTCGGCTCCAGCCTGCTGTTGGGGCGGGGCTTTGACATACCGGTTGACATAACAATGCTGAGCTCGTCGCGCGTGGACTTCAAAAACGACCTCATCTCGGCGGGCATAAATCAGACGAAACATCAGATGAAGCTGGACGTCGTAATAGATATAGACGTCATCATGCCCTGGCGCACCGTCTCGACACAGGTGGTCAGCGAGATACTCATCGCGGAGACCGTCATAGTCGGCAAGGTGCCGCAGACCTATTTGGATATGGAGACTTGATATGGACGTTAAACAGGAGATAGAGGCCCTCAGAGCCGAGATAATGGAGCACAACCGGCACTATTACGACGAGGACGCCCCGGTTATCAGCGACTTTGAATACGACGCGCTGATGCGCCGCCTGGAGGAGCTTGAGGCGGCGCACCCGGAGTTTTACTCGCCAGCGTCGCCCACGCAGAAAGTGGGCGGCACGGCCAAGAGCACATTCGCGCCCGTCGTGCACGAGGTCCCGCTTGAAAGCCTGAACGACGTGTTCTCCTTTGAGGAGCTGCGCGCCTTTGACGAGCGTATGCTCGCGGCGCTGCCCCAGGGCCGCGAATACTGCGCAGAGCCGAAGATAGACGGCCTCTCCATGTCGCTTGAGTATGAAAACGGCGTCTTTGTCCGCGGCGCCACGCGCGGCGACGGCGTGACGGGCGAGGACGTGACCGAAAATCTGCGCACCGTCCGCAACCTGCCCAAGACGCTGAAAAACGCGCCTGAGCGCCTCATCGTACGTGGAGAGGTCTATATGTCCCGCGCGGTTTTCGAGGAGCTTAACGCCGCGCGCGAAATAAACGGAGAGCCGCTGCTGGCAAACCCGCGCAACGCTGCCGCCGGCTCCATGCGCCAGCAGGACCCGAAGGTCGCCGCCGCGCGCAAGCTGGATATATGCGTATTCAACATCCAGAAATCCGTTGGCCGCGAGTTCACGACCCACGCTGAAACGCTGGATGCCCTGCGCGAGTTCGGCTTTGACGCCGTACCCTATACCATCTGCCGCAGCTTTGAAGACTGCAAGGCAGCGGTTGAAAATATAGGGGAGAACCGGGGAGATTTCCCCTACGACATAGACGGCGCGGTCATCAAGATAAACTCCCTGGCCGAGCGCGTGGAGCTGGGCAGCACGGCCAAGGCCCCGCGCTGGGCTGCCGCTTACAAGTATCCGCCTGAGAAGAAGGAGAGCGTCGTGCGCGATATCGTCGTCCAGGTGGGGCGCACGGGCGTCCTGACGCCGAAGGCGGTCATCGAGCCGGTCCGCCTCGCGGGCACAACGGTGACGAACGCCACGCTGCACAACCAGGACTTCATAGACAAGCTCGACGTCAGGATAGGCGACACGGTCGTCGTCCGCAAGGCGGGCGAGATAATCCCCGAGGTGCTGGAGGTAGTGAAGAGCAAGCGCCCGGAGGGCGCCGCGCCCTTCCGCCTGCCCGATACCTGCCCGGAGTGCGGCTCGCCCATCGTGCGGGACGAGGACGGCGTCGCCATGCGCTGCACGGGCGCGGAGTGCCCGGCGCAGAGGCTGAGGAACATCATCCACTTCGCCTCGCGCGAGGCGATGGACATAGAGGGCCTCGGCTCCGCCGTGGCAGAGGCGCTAATAAAGGCAGGACTGCTGACCACGCCTGCGGGCATCTACTATCTTGAGGCTGAAAAGGTCGCAAAGCTCGACAGAATGGGCAAAAAATCCGCCGCCAACCTTATTTCCGCCATCGAAAAGAGCAAGCAGGCGGGCCTCGCGCGGCTCATATGCGCCTTCGGCATACGCCAGGTGGGGCAGAAGGCGGGCAAGGTGCTCGCCGCGCATTTCGGCACGCTGGACAGGCTTATGGAGGCCAGCCTTGAGGAGCTCTGCGCCGTGCCGGACATAGGCGAGGTCACGGCAGGCTTTATAAAACAGTGGTTCGAGGAGCCGCAGGCCCGCCACCAGATAGAGCTGCTTCGCGCGGCGGGCGTCTCCTTCGAGAGCGGGGAGGAGCGGAAGGACAACCGCTTCGAGGGCAAGACCTTCGTCCTCACCGGCACGCTCGATAGCTGGACGCGGGACGAGGCGGCGGCCATCATCGAGAGCTATGGCGGCAAGACCGCGGGCTCCGTGTCCAAAAAGACCAGCTACGTCCTCGCAGGCGAGAACGCGGGCTCGAAGCTGACCAAGGCCGAGGCGCTGGGCGTCGAGGTGATCGACGAGGCGCGCTTCCGTGAAATGATAAGCTGAAACGGGGGTATCCCATGACCGGGCGCGGCAAAAGTGAATATTCCCAGTCTGTGACGAACGCCCTGCGCCTGCTGGGCTGCTTTGTCGAGCGGGAGGAGCGGGGAATTTCGGAGCTCTCCCGGGAGTTGGGGCTGTCGAAATCCGCCGTGGCGCGGCTCGTCGCCTCGCTGGAGGCGGGCAGGCTGCTCATGCAGAACGCCGAGACGGGCAAATACCGCCTCGGCGCGGGCTTTCTGCTCTACGGCGACCTCGTGCGGGAGCGCAGCGAGCTCTCGCGCGCCCTCGCGCCCGCGCTGACGCTGCTGGCTGAGGAATATCAGGCCACGGCCCACCTCGCCGTACTTTCGGGCGGGGAGCTGACAATCGCCGCCAAGGTCTCGGCGGGGCCGTTCGTGTATATGTCCTCCCGCGTGGGCGGCACGCTGCCCATCCACGCCTCGGCCACGGGCAAATGCCTGCTGGCCTGGATGCCAATGGAGCAGCGCCGCGCACTGCTCGATAAGGCCGAACTTCGCCGCTTCACGGACAGCACCATCACGAGCCGCGAGGCCCTGGAGGCGGAGCTTTCCGCTATCCTCGCGCGCGGCTACGCCCTGGACGATGGCGAGACGCACGAGGGCCTCTACTGCATCGGCTGCCCGGTGCTCGATGCCGCTGGCCGCGCCGTCGCCGCCGTCTCGGTGAGCGGCAGCCGCGCCGCGCTTGAACCGCGCCGGGACGAGGCCGTGAAATTCATCCGAAACCTCCTGAGAGAATATGGCGCCGGCGCTTGACAAAGTTCAGGCCCGGTGCCATAATCTAATTGAGGTATTCGGTACGATGTTCCGATAATAGGCACAAAGGAGAATACCGCATGAAATGAAAGCATTTTAGCGCCGCCCTGAGCTTGGCTCTGGCCGCCGCCCTGACGCTGTCCGCCTGCGGCGAGGCGGTCCCGCCAGAGCCGTCGCCCGAGACGGTATATGAGCCGCGCTATGTCGCGCAGGCCGAGCTGCTCAGCGACCGGGCATATCCCGCCGCGTCCTACGGCGGCGCGCTCTACTATGTCGCCTGGTCGGAGGACGACGTCCGGCTCATGGAATACGCCCCGGGCTCCGAGCCGAGGCAGATAGCGGAGCTTGCCAGTGGCTGCCGAGACATTTGCGCTGCCGAAAACGGCGTCTGGCTCCTGTACGCGCAGGACGAGAGCTATTCCGCCGAGCTGTACGCCTATTCCGGCGAGCTTTTGGCGAGCGTCGAGCTGGACGAGTACAGAGCGGGCCGATGAAACCCTGCCCCCTGGCCGAGGAGGATCTTCTCGTCGTCGATGCCTTCGGTGCTTCCGGCGTGGGCCTCTGGCGCTGCCGCATGTCGGAGGAGCCGCTGCCCGCGCGCAAAAAGCTCAGCCTGGAGCTGTTGGGCGGCGCCGTGGGGGACATCTCAGGCTGTGTCGCGCGCTTTAACGCGCAGAGCGCGGAGTATTACGTCGAGACCACGGACCTTACCGCCGCCTTCCCGGTCATCGACGACAGGCTGCGCGACCTCGCCACACGCCTTGCGGCGGGCGAGGGTCCTGACCTCATCTGCTTCAACGGCCTAGACCCCGGCCCCTACGGCGAGGCGGGCATGCTGCTCGACCTCTACGCGCTCATAGACGCTGAGTTTTCGCGCGAGGACTTCGTGGCCCTGCGCGCCTTTGAGAGCGGCGGCGCGCTCTATTCCGTCGCGCCCTGCTTCGATGTCTCCACCTACGTCGGCCTGGAGCACCTTGTGGGCGAGGGCACCGGCTGGACCTTCGAGGACTATTCCGCCCTCGCGGCGTCCCTCTCGCCGGGGCAGAAGCTCTTTGAGATCATGTCCCCGGAAATATTCCTGCAAAACTCCCTGAACAGCTTCCTGCCCACGGTGATGGACTACTCCGCAGCCGAGTGCAGCTTCACCGACGGGCGCTTTGAGGCCCTTCTGGAGCAGGCCGCCTCGGCGAAAACGGCGGAGCAGACGGATGTCGCCGGCCTCGTTGGCCGCTTCACCTCGGGCGAGACCGTCCTGATGGACAGCGTCCTGCGCGGCGTCTACGACCTCGCAGCCCTTGAAAACACCGCGGGCGGGTCCGTGACGGCTATAGGCTGGCCCACCCAGGGCGGCGAGTGCGGCTCCGAGCTGCTAGCAAGCTCGGACATCGCCATATGCGCGACCGGCGACACGGAGGGGGCCTGGGCCTTCCTGAAATTCTGCCTTAGCGACGCGCAGCTGCAGGAGCAGTTAGCCACCACGAGCTTCCCCATCTCCCGCGCGGCGCTGGAAGCCCGGCTGGCCGAGTGCCAGGCCCGGCAGGAGGACGCCATGAGCGCGGCCCAGGCGGAAAAGCTCCGCGCGCTGCTGGACGCCCTCGTCTACAAGAGCGCCGCGGACTACTCAGTGACCGGCATAGTCCTGGAAGAAGCCGGGGCCTATTTCGCCGGCGAGCGCAGCGCCGCCGAGACGGCGGAGCTGGTGCAGGACAGGATAAGCACCTATCTCTCTGAACGCTATGGATAAGGAGTTGGTAAAATGAAAGAGATACGCCTCCACGGCAGGGGCGGCCAGGGCGTGGTCAAGGCATCGCAGATGGTCGTCGCCGCCGCGGTGAAGGGCGGGCTGCACGGGCAGTTCATCCCCTTCTTCGGTGTGGAGCGCAAGGGCTCGCCCGTGTTCGGCTATCTGCGCCTGAGCGGGGAGGAGATACGCCGCAAGACGCAGATCTACGAGCCGGACGTCATCGTCGTCATGGACGACACGCTCACGGCCATGCCCCATACCTGGGCTGGCCTCAAACCCGGCGGCACGGTGCTCATAAACAGCCGGAAGCCGCTCACGGAGCTGGGCGTGCCGGACTGCGCGGGCCTCGTCGCGGAGGTGGACGCCTCCGGCATCTCGGAGCGGCTCTTCGGCCAGAACCTGCCTAACACCGCCGTGCTCGGCGCCTTTGCAAAGGCCGTCGGCCTCGTGGAGCGCGGCCTGCTCTTCGACGAGATAGAGGCCACCTTCGGCCCGGAGAACCGCCGCGCGGCGGAGCTGGCCTATGAGAGCGTGGAATATCTGAAAGGGGGCGCGGCTGATGTATAACAGGGAATATGTGACCCCCGTGGGCAACCGTGGCATGTACGTGCTCGACACGGCCAGCTGGCGCACGCACCGGCCCGTCATGGACAAGGCCCTGTGCGTAAACTGCGGCATCTGCCTGGGCTACTGTCCCGTGAACTCGATAAAGTGGGATGAGGCGCAGGGCTATTACATAAGCTACGACTTCTGCAAGGGCTGCGGCATCTGCGCCGCAGAGTGCCCGAAAAAGGCCATCAGCATGGTCCACGAGGGAGGTGCGCACGATGGGGAATAAGTTGGTGCTGACCGGCAACTACGCCGCGGCCGAGGCCGCCGCCCTGTGCCGTCCGGACCTCATCGCGGCCTATCCCATCACGCCGCAGAGCTCCGTCGTCGAGCACCTGGCAGAGCTGGTGCACGGCGGAAAGCTGGACGCGGAGCTCGTGCAGGTCGAGTCCGAGCACTCGGCCATGAGCGTCGTGCAGGGCGCGGCGGCTGGCGGCGGGCGAGTGTTCACCGCAACGAGTGCCCAGGGCCTCGCGCTGATGTACGAGCCGTATTTCCGCATGTCCACCCTGCGCCTGCCCATGGTCATGGCCATCGCCACGCGCGAGATGACCTCGCCGGAGAGCATCTGGAGCGGCCAGCAGGACGTCATGTCCGTCCGCGACGCGGGCTGGATACAGCTCTTCTGCGACAGCAACCAGGAGATAGCGGATATGATCATCCAGGGCTATATGATAGCCGAGAACCCGGAGGTAAGCATCCCTGTGAACGTCTGCTACGACGGCTTTTACAGCTCGCACCTCACCTCGGGAGTGGATATGCCCACGCAGGCGGAGGTGGACGCCTTCCTGCCGCCGCATGAGCTGAACTGCCCCGCGCTGCTCGACCCCGCCGCGCCGCTGGCCCTCGACCCCATGACTCCCGGCGAGCTGCTCATGCGCTACCGTGAGAACCACCTGGCCGCCATGCAGCGCGCGCTGGAGGTCATAGACGAGACGGACGCGAAGTTCGCCGCCGCCTTCGGACGCAGCTACGGCGGAGTGCTGAGCGAATACCGCATGGAGGACGCTGAGGTCGCCCTCATAACCACCGGCGGCATGACCGGCGCGGGCATGGACGCCGTGGACGAGGCGCGGGAGCGCGGAGTGCGCGCGGGCCTCGTAAAGCTCCGGGCCATCCGGCCCTTCCCGGCGGCGCGGCTGCGCGCGGCGCTCTCGGGCGTCCGGGCCTTCTGCGTCGTGGACAGGAGCGTCTCCTTTGGCTGGAACTGCGGGCCAATGTTTGTCGAGGCGCGCGCCGCGCTCGGCGGGGTGGACGAGAGGGCCTGCTTCTCCGCCATAGGCGGCCTCGGCGGGGCTGATATCTCCGTCGCGGACTTCTCCTCAGCTATAGCCAGGCTGGATAGCATAAAAGATGCGCCGGGCGTGTACGACACGCTCTGGTTCATGAAGGATTGAGGGGGGTGCTGATATGGGTTATATCGAAACACTGAGACAGCGCCCGGATATGGTTTCCCCCGGCGTTTCCGCCTGTCAGGGCTGCGGCGGCGAACTGGTGCTGCGCCGCGTCCTGCAGATCGCGGGGCCGGACACCATCGTCTGCGTCCCGCCCGGCTGCATGGCCGGCAGCGGCGCCATAGGCTGGAGCCACGACACGGGTATGAAAGTTCCCGTCCACATCCCGCTGTTGGACAACACCGCCTCCTTCCTGAGCGGCCTCAGCCACATATACGAGCGCCGCGGCAGGGGAGAGGTAAACATCGTTGCCGTCGCGGGCGACGGGGCCACGGCGGACTGCGGTTTCCAGAGCTTATCCGGCGCGGCGGAGCGCGGAGAGAAAATGCTCTACGTCTGCTATGACAACGAGGGCTACATGAACACAGGCTATCAGCGCAGCTCCACGACGACGGAGGGCTCCCGCACCTCGACAACGCCCCTGGGCAACGCTATATCCGGAAAGCAGCAAGCGCAGAAATATGTCCCGCTCATCCTGGCCATGCACGGCGTCGAATACTGCGCCACGGCGACGCCCTGGAACATGCGCGATATGGTGGAAAAAATCGAAAAGGGCCTTGCCGCCTCGAAGCGCGGCTTTGCGTATCTCCATGTCTTTACCCCTTGCCCGACAGGCTGGAGCTTCCCACCCGACCAGACCATAGAGGTCTCGAAACTGGCGGTGAAGAGCAACATGTTCCCACTCTGGGAGTGCTCGGGCGGCAAATACACGCTGAACTATAAGAACCCGGAGCCGATTCCGGTATCCGAGTTTGTAAAGGGCATAGGCAAATTCAAGAAGCTCAGCGCGGAGCAGCTGGCATCTGTCCAGCACGCGGCTGACGAGCGCTACGCCGTAGTTAGCGCCCTGGCAGCTATCTGAGCACAAAAATGCAGAGCCGGACGGTCATCTTTAACCGCCCGGCTCTTTTCACGCCTGTTCGCGTATGTATTCCGCCCGAAATTCCTCAAAAAACAGCCGTGCCGCGCCGTTTTCGGCGCTCTCGTTGTAGTAAACGTACTCATTGAAGCGGCAGTCCCGGTCCGAGATGCCTATGACGAAGGTGTCCTTTGTCACCATGTTCCGCACATGCCTCGGCGCTATGACTATACCGCGTCCTGTGGAGACGAGGAAGAGGGCTGTCATGAGGTTCGGGGCCTTTATGCAGCCGATGCGGCCGCGTGTGCTCTTTTCAGCCAGCAGCCAGTTGCGGGCGTAGGGACCGAATGGCTCCCAGGCATAGGGGACGATAAGTGTCTCGCCCGCCAGCTGGTGCAGGGCGATAAGCGACTTCGTCATAAGCGCGTGGCCCGGCGGCAGGACGGCATAGGTGCCGTGACTGTATATGAGCCGCCGCACGACGCCTGTTGGCAGTTGGGCATATTCGCAGGCGTGAACACCAGATCATATCTCGTACAGAGCGAGGGTGGAGTGTTCTCGGCGATGACGTCAAAGACGAGCTCAATGTCCGGATAGCGCTCCGAAAAGCGCGCCGTAAACTCCCGAATCTGCGCCGCGTAGGATATTTCCAGCTCGCAGGCTATCCTGACGCTGCCCTGGACGGGCATGCTGCGCTCCCGCATGAGGCTGAGCGCCCTGTCGCACTTCTCAAGCAGGCCCTCGGCCTGATTTGAGAGCAGCCGCCCGGCCTCGGTCAGCGTAACGCCGTGGGTCGTGCGGCGGAAGAGCGGCACGCCAAGCTCCGCCTCCAGCGCCTGAATGTGCCGCGTCAGGATGGGCTGAGAGATGTGCAGCGCTTTTGCCGCGCGAGTGTAGTTCAACACATGGGATAGGACGAGGAACTCATAAAGCCGCTCTGTGTTCACGCCTGTGCGCCTCCTTTGCAAAGATGACGTAGTCGCGGACAAAGGCCTCGGCCTCCTCGTTGAGGGAGGCGCGGTCGTAGAAGAAACAGGGCGCAGCCGGATACGGCACATCGCTGACCGAGATGCAGACCGTGTTCGGCGGCAGATCCATCACGTCGCGCGGGGAAAGGATTACGCCCTTGCCAATGGGTACGAGCAGCTTGTAGAAGAGCGGGGAAGTTTCGCTTTCGTAAATTCGGTAGCTTATCCCGGAGGCTTCGAGGCTGCGGAACTGGAAATCACGAAGGCAGTTTTCCCGGGTGCGGGGGTAGGGTATAAAGCACTCCCGTCGAGCTCGCGCAGCGAGACAGTGGTGCGGTTCGCCAGACGATGGAAGCGTGGCACCAACAGGTATTGGCTTGAAGCAGTGACCGTTGTCTTGGTAAGGCCGGGTATTTAGAAATCACGCATGACTGAGGCGAAATAGATGTCTACCTCACCGGAGCGCAGGCCCTCCTCGATGGAATAGCGCGAGTCGTCCAGCAGTTCGAGGCTGATGTCCGGATATTTAAGGTTCAGCTCGTCCAGGAACGGCCCGAGGTAGAGCGGCAGTCCGGAGCCGGTAATGCCGATGCGCAGGCGGCTGTAACGATGCCGTTCCGCCTCTTTTAGCTCTCCGCGCAGCTGACGCAGGCTGGCCAGAATTTCCTCCGCGCTGGGCAGCAGCCGTTCTCCGGCCTCGGTGAGCGCCAGACCGCCGGCAACGCGCCTGAAGAGCTCCATGCCGAGCTCTTTCTCAAATCCACGCAGCCGCGCCGACAGCGTGGCTGGCGGCACTCCAAGCTCCTGCGCTACCGCCTTAATATTTCCGCCCCGCGCCACAGCGGCAAATTCTGAAAGCCTGTCGAGGTCCACTGGCAGCCACCCCTCCTATTTTTGTCCCTGAGTGTATCCGAGTCCCATCCTGTCGGAGGGCGGATAACCAAAGTAGCTCTTGTAGCACTTGCTGAAGTAGGAGGCGTCTTCAAAACCGACCCGCCTTGCAATCTGCTGTATTTGCAGCTCACCGGCGTCTATCAGTTTTTTGGCCTCCGACATTCTGATGTCCCTGAGCGCGGCGTTGGGAGCTTTTCCGTAGGCCTCCTTGAAAATGCGTCTGAGATAGCCCTCATGAAAGTGCATCAGCTTGGCAAGTTCAGATATGTTGAAATTTGGCTCAGGGTAGTGCCGCATCAGCTGGTCATATATCTCCGCGGCGGTCTGACGGCCCTTTGGAGGCGCCTTGAGCGCCTGAGACGTCTTGCGGCATACCTCAAAGAGCGCCGCGCCCGCGCGGCCCTGAAGAAAACCGTCACGCATATAATTAAGCAGGTTCAGCTTGCTGTCAAAAGGCGCGGCAAGCTCCCGTTCACTTTCAAGCAGCCGCTGCATGCAGACCAGAGCGGGGAAGATATAAAGCCAAATATTTCTTCCCTGGGAAATGCCGTGGTTTTCAATGCAGTGGGCATATTGCATAACGATGTCGTGTACGCCCTCGTCCGCGCCATCCAGGAGTTTTGCCAGGAGCTTTTTGCACAGGCCCAGCACGGATTGCTCAGGCGCGTCCTCCTCCAGCAGATATAGGACGTCGATGGCCGGAGAGGTGTCGGTCACGCTCCTTATGGCAGCCTGAGACAGACGGTCCATCCAGTGCTCATTCACGGTGCGGTAGAGGGCCAGATCAAGACTGGAGCGCGTGATGGGTTTGAGCAGAATGTCTGTAATGCCGAAGCGCGCTCCACTCTGGGCGTATTTAAATTTCTCATGGCCCGTCACCAGAATGAACTGGCAGCGGCCTGAATTTGCACGGATGCGCTCAATGCTTTCAAGTCCGCTCATGCCGGGCATTTCCACGTCCATGATGACAATGTCCGGCTCCAGCTCAGAAACCATCTCCACTGCCTGTGCACCGTTTCGGGCATGGCCGAGCAGTTGGGTGTGCAGGCCGTCCCAGTCAATGCACTTTTTGACGTATCTCGCAAATATCTCGTCATCGTCCACTATTAAAGCCCTGAGCATTTTCAGCACCTGCCTGTCAGTATTTCAATCATGCTCACGACCGTTTGCGCTGATACAGCCCGCGTTGTACCTGAGAATGATTTCTGTTCCCTTCATTTTTTCACTTATTGCCTCTATTGAGTACTGACCTCCGCACAGCAGCTCCATGCAGCGGCGAACGCTGTATAGTCCAAAGTGCCCCTCGCAGCGTCCGCTGAGCACCTCTTCAAAATGTGCGGTGTCCATACCGACGCCATTGTCCGCGACGATTATTGTGACCTCTTGACCTCCACGGACAGATACGCTCACGTCCAGCTTGTTGCCTCCGGGCCTGAAAAATGCATGTTTCACGGCGTTTTCGACAAGGGGCTGTATGGTCATTTTGGGAATGGGCAGGCGTGCAGCCTCAGACTCGCAGCAGAGGGTGTATTCTATTTTGTCGCTGCGGCTGTGTGAAGTAATGTCGAAGTAGAGCTGTACGTGCTCCAACTCCTGTTCAATGCTGACAATATCCTGACCATCGCTCAGTACGCTGCGGTAGTATTCGGCGGCCATGTGGGAAATGCGGCTTGCGTCCTCACCCTGCTCCATCTCACACATGGCGCTTATTGTGTTGAGCACATTATAGAGGAAATGCGGCTGAATCTTGTTTTGCTGCACAGCCAGCTCCGTTCTGAGCTTTTCGCGGTGGACAGTGTCAAGCCTGGATATAAGCTGCTCTATTCTGTCCAGCATGCTGTTAAAGCTTTTGGAAAGGACGGTGATTTCAGTGCTCTCAGAGCTCTCGTCGCAGCGCACCTGCATATTTCCCTCATTTATCTCATTGGCAGTGTTGGTCAGCGCCGTGAGCGGGGCAAGGGTGCGCTTGGTGATGCTTCCGGCCTGGACCATGGCCACAGCAAGGCCAATGAGCAGCGCGGCAAGCACGGCTATTGCGGAAATACCGCTGCTTTTGTAAAGCTCCAGCGCCGGAATCAGCAGTATCAGCTCGGCGTGGAGAGATTCGACGACTTTTCTCTGGCAAAGCCACAGGTTCCCGTCAAACCAGTCCAGCACCCTGTCGTTATATGAAATGTCGAGCGAGGTACCAAGCGCGTCGGACTCAGTGGAGGACAGGACGGTGCCGCTTTCGTCGCAGAGGTAAATGCGCTGTCCGGCGCATATCATCTGCTCTTCATACAGCTTTTGAAGCGTGCTGCTTTCGGCGCAGGCATAGATGTAGCCAATTTTTCTGATGTTGTCGATATACCGGAGCATCTTGCCCACCAGCAGCACCGGCTCGCCCTCATCTGAGAGCGGCAGCTCACGCAGGCCGAAGCTGTATGTTTTGCCGCGCTTGTCCTCGAGCACATTGTGGTACTCAGAGTCGAAGCTGCTGCCCAGTTCGGCCTCCAGCAGCGAGTTGTCGGCGTAGACAATCCCGTCCGTGTCAAACAGGAACATCATAAGCACGCCGTCGTACATTTGCCGGGTCAGGTAGAGAACGTTGTTTATGCTGTTGTATTTTTGAAGGCTGCCGCCGCTTTCCGGAAAGAGGACGGAGCTGTCAAGGTTGTTCAAGCTGAGGAAGGCCGAGTCAACGGCGGTCATAAGGTATGAGCACTGCTCGTCCAGACGGTTGCTGAGCTCATTGGTTTTGCTCTGCATCGTGATGCGCATGCTTGGCAGCACACTGAACCAAACTGTCAGCACAAACCCCAGCAGCATGATTGCGGCTACGGCCGCAAGCAAATAGATATAGGACGCCGTCAGCTTCTTGTGGAAGGACCTGCTCTTCACGGCCACACCTCCTTGCGGCTCCGGGCCGCTCAGTTCATCGTGCTTTTCCTCCGAATCTTCACTCCATCGTGGTACATTGTGATTTCAAACATTGAGCGCTGGCTTGGCATGACTGAGGTCGTGTACTCAATAAGCAGCTCGTTTTGATCCCACGTGGAGCGTTTGAGCAGAAAGGCGGGCTGGCCTTCGCCGCATTCCAGCAGTTTGCTCTCCTCGCGGCTCATTATTATCGCCTCATAAGTCTCAACAGCACGGCTGGGCTGCAGGCCGTAATGCTCGGAGAGAATGGAATAGAGGGCATTGTTCTCAAGCCGTTCCCAGGAGAGGTCGGGGCACAAATCAACCGGCAGGAAGGTCTTTTCTATGAGCAGAGGTGTGCCGTCAGCCAGCCTCAGCCTGACGACTTCTATCAGCCGCTCGGATGTGAAGCGCTGGAGCGGGGAGGAACATTCGTCGCGGTATACCAGCCGGTAGCTGAGTATTTTTGAAGACGGAGTCATACCAATCCTTTTCATGTCCTCCGTAAAGCTGTAGAGGTTTCCGAGGCGGCGGGCCACCTTCTGCTCTGCGACGAAGGTGCCGAGTCCCTGCTTGCGGACAATAAGCCCTTGCTGTTCAAGCTCATGAAATGCCTGCCGCACGGTAGTGCGGCTGATGTGATAGGCGTCGCAAAACTCGTTTTCAGACGGAAGCATCTCGCCCGGCGCCAGCTTTTTTGCGCCAATCTGTTCCTCAATGATATCAAGAAGCTGGAGATAAATCGCTCTGGGCGCATTTGGGTTTACCTGGGAAGTAAAATCAAAGCCCATAAATCACAACTCCTATTCCCAACCAAACGTAATAATATCAGCCCTCATGCCCAAACTCGAGGCGGAACGACCCGCTGAGTTTTCCGGCGGATACGCGGTATTTTCTGGCCAGCGACGGGCCGCAGCTGTTGGAGCCGAGGCCGCTGTGGGCGATGTCAAGGCACAGTACGTTACGCCCGCAGGGTACAAGCTCGTGGCGGTGACGCTTCGTAGTCAGCTCCTCCTGCGTGTAGCGGCAAAAGCTGAAGCTGAAGGGTTTCGCGGCGTAAATGCGCACGCTTTCGCTGCTTCCGGAGAGCTTAAGCTCTGAGCAGCCCCAATGGCTGCCGCTCTCCTGCGGCTTGATGTAGGGCTCGATACCCTCCTCGGCGGCAAAACGGTATCTGCCCGGCATTGATGCCCGGTGCTTGTCCACATAGCTCTCGTGCGGACCATAACCGAAATACTCCGCCCCATCCACAGCGGCGGGGAGGAAGAATCGCAGACCGAACCGGGGCAGCCAGGGCATGTCAGTGTTCCGCACCGCACGGATGGAGACATCCAGCGCGCCCCCGGCGCTCAGGCGCCAGGTCATTTCGGCTTCGAGGATGTTTTGCAGCGACACAGCGCCAAGACTGATGCGGCAGCGCAGCTGGAATATCCCGCGCCGCTGTTCTGCGCGATATTCCTTGAGGCGCGGTATCGCCCGGTCATAGCCCGCGGCCTCCCACTCACGGCGGATGTACATGTCGTTGTCCGTCGGCGCGCGCCATATGTTCAGCGCGGCGTCCTCCGCGGCCGTCTTGCCGTCGATGCTGAGGCGCAGGAGACGTCCGTCGGACTTGCTCCACACAGCGCGCACGCGCCCGGAGGCGGCGGAAAGCTCCAAATCGTCCTCGTACACCTCCCAGACCGCGCCGCGTCCGAGCATTGGTTTCGGACTGGCGGCGTGCGTGCGGAGTATTGCCTGGTCGAATCCAACCTCTGTACCGCGCGCATCAAACCACCTGAAAACCAGCGCTGCAAAACCCTCGCCCGGCTGCTGGAATTCTATTCCCAGCGCGCGTCGCGCGTGCGGCGGGATATCTATCGCCTCGCTTCGCAGGCGGCAGAATTCCGTTTCGCCGTCCTCGGACTGGAGCCGGCAGCTGAGCGTAAGATCGTCTGCGGGGCTGAGGAAATCCCGCATGTTCTCAAAGACGAAGCGCCGAGCTTCCGCGTCAAATTCAACGAGCCGCACGGGGCGGATGACCTGCTTATATTCCAAAAGCCCGGTGTGCGGCACCCTGTCCGGGAAAACCATGCCGTCCACACAGAAATTGCCGTCGTTCGGCTCGTCTCCGAAGTCGCCGCCGTAGAGGTAGCGCAGCCCATCATCTGAGGCAGATAGCACGGCGTGGTCGCACCACTCCCAGATAAAACCGCCGCAGAAGCCTGGGTGGCGGCGCATGCACTCCCGGTAGTCCTCTAGGTCTCCGGGGCCGTTGCCCATGGAATGGCAGTATTCGCACAGCAGAAGGGGCTTCTCGGGCCCGGCTGCGAAGTATGCGTCAATTTCCTCGATGCTCGCGTACATGCGGCTGTAGATGTCCAGATGTTCCAGGCTGAATCGACCGCCGCGGCGCGGGTGAATAGAGCTTTCGTAATGAGTCAGCCGCGAGGGGTCGGCACGCTTGGTCCACTCCAGCGCGGCCTCAAAGTTGCGCCCGTAGCCTGATTCGTTGCCCATGGACCAGATGAGCACGCAGGGGCGGTTTATATCCCGGAGCACGAGCTGCCGTACGCGGTCAAGAATGACCTCACGGTAAGCCGGGTCGTCGGCCAGCAGGCCGAAGTCGGCTCCCTTGCCGTAGAGGGCGTCAACGCCGTGGGTCTCGATGCAGGCCTCGTCAATGACGTAAAATCCCAGCCTGTCGCAGAGGTCAAGCAGCAGGGGGGAGGGCGGGTAGTGCGAGGTCCGCAGGGCGTTGATGTTGTGGGCCTTCATCATGAGCAGATCGCGCTCAAGCTGCTCATAAGACGAGCTTGCGCCTGTGACGGGGTCGCTGTCGTGACGGTTCATGCCGTTAAAGGTGATGGGCGAGCCGTTCAGACAGATGTGCAGCTCGCTGTCTATAGCCACACTTCGGATGCCTACACTCTGGGCGATGTATTCGCTTCCGCAGTGGAGCAGCAGGGTATAGAGCTCCGGCGTCTCAGCCGTCCATAGACGAGGCGAGGCGATAGGGATGCTCAGACCCTCCTCATAGCGGCCGGAGGCAACGAGCACACCGTCCGGGTCGAGTAGACGAAACTCTGTCTCAGGCGGAGCCCCGGTGAAAGAGAGTCTCAGCCCAACACGCGCTTCACCATTCTTGAGCTCGGTAGTGATGCGCAGGTCCTCAATGCAGTTCTCGTCCCTGTCTAGGATATAGACGTCCCTGAAAATGCCGGAGAGCCGGAACTTGTCCTGGTCCTCGAAATAGCTGCCGTCGCACCATTTGAGGACGAGAAAGCAGATGGTGTTCTCCCCGTCGTGCAGGAAATCGGTGATATCAAAACGGCTGGTGGAGTAGGAGACCTTGCTGAAGCCTGCGAACTGTCCGTTCAGCCAGAGGTAAAAGCAGCTGTCGATGCCCTCACAGTTGAGCACCGCCCGAGTCCCGGCCCGTTTGTCATAGGTGAAGCTGCGCATATAGACACCGCAGGGGTTTTCAAAGGGGACAAATGGCGGGTCGAAAGGGAAGGGGTAGCGTATGTTGACGTACTGCTGTTGGTCAAAGCCTTTCATTTGCCAGGACGAGGGCAGGTCGATATATCCATACCCGTCCATGAGTCCGATGTCCTCCCATAACGGCGCAGTCAGCGCACGGACGTTTTCAAAGAAACCGAAACGCCAGCGCCCGTTCAGGCTGTGAAAGCGCCCCGAATACTCCCGCCTGAGCCGCGCCGCATGCTCGTTGTCGGCAGGGATAAAATAGGAACAGGCGGGCAGCGCCCCGATGCGAATGACAGCGGGGTTCTCAAAGTAGTTTTGAATAAGCATGTTGACCTCCAGCAAAAGCTGTTTTATTGTGATAAGACGCATGAAGGCAGGGGGCGTATCTGCGCCGGCCCTGCCTCCGCTGCTCATTTGGAGCTTATACCAAGTACGACGGGCGTGGACTTGTAGCCTATGCCCATGCGGTCTATGCCCATGTCGATGAGCTTGAGGAAATGCTCGCGCGTCCTTATGCAGCCGGAGCCCTTGATCTTGGCCTTGCCCTCGGCGTTCTCGAGCATTATTGCGACAACCTCCTCCGTGGCGCCAACGCAGGGCCCGCCGGTGTAGAAGCCGGTGGAGCTCTTTACAAAATCGGCTCCAGCAGCAACGGCGACGCGGGTGGCCTCGGCAATCTGCTGCGCGTCAAGCGCGTCGGTTTCAAGAATGACCTTGAGCGCCGTGCCGTACTTGTGGCAGACCTCGGCAACTGCGCGTATGTCCGCGCCGACCTCGTCCCACATACCGCTGCGTATCCAGCCGTAATTTGCGACCACGTCAAGCTCAAAGATGTCTCCGCGACGGCAGTATTCCTCAGCCTGGAGGCACTTGGAGCGCGTGGTGGAGAGCCCGAAGGGGAAATCGCAAACGACGCATATTTTCGTATCCGTGCCTGCGCAGAGCTCGGCCGCAATGTCGAGGGAGGCCGGGTTTACGCACACGGTACGGCAGCCGTAGTCAATGCCCTCCTGAATGTATTTGCGGATGTCGTCCTGAGTGAACTCAGGCTTAAGAACGGACTGGTCAATGTAGCTGGCCAGCTCCTTGACAGACATATCTGCCGCTTTTTTTCTTGTTTCCATTTCTTCACCGTACACCGCGAAGGATGTGCGCTCCTTTCCAAGATTGGGCGATGGGTAATTCACTCACGCCCATGTTGTATGATAATGTATTGATAATTGTCTGTCAACAGCAATACAAGCAAGCATCCTAGTGTACACATCTAATATAGCAAAAGGAAATTTCCTTGAAAACTGGCTGATTGCATAATATTAAACAACATTATTTGAATAATCACACAAAAATGACAATATACCTGGAATTAGGTTCGTTTTTTCCAAGTCATAAACACAATTTCCATGTACAAGCGGCCGTCTTGCCACTATGCTAATTGTATCATACAACCGTATGAAATCCAAAAACAGAGGAGCAGAGGAGAATGAAAAAACTTTTGGCGCTGTTGCTTGTTCTTGCGATGACGTTTGGCCTGGCTGCATGCGGGCAGGAGAGCGCACAGCCGTCCGACGCACCTTCCCAGAGTTCGGACCCCGCAGCTGAGCAGACGGGAGACGCAGAACACGAGCCCGTAACGCTTAGGATTTACGTCAGATACTCCGATGACGACACAATACTTCCGTATGACTACGCGGTAGAGTGCCTTAAGGAGGATATGCCCTGGGTCACGTTGGAGCTTGAGGCTATGCCCGCCGATGACGGCGTCAAGCTCAAGTCCATGGTTGCGACCGGCGACCTTCCGGACATTTTCTCCCTCCAGGGCTCTGACCTCATAGACTCCATGATACAGGCCGGAGCAGTCGCCGATCTCACGGAGGATATAGAGGCAAACGGCTTCTTTGACAAGGTCCTGCCCGCCGCTTACAGCAAGCTGTATCACACTGACGGCAAGATCTACACTCTGCCTTACACCAGCACTGAGGTTGCCCTGCTCTTTGTGAACAAGACCATATTTGAGGAAAACAACGTTGCCATCCCGACCACCATTGACGAGTGGGTGGCGGCCGCCGAGACGCTTTCCGCGAACGGCGTCACCGTTCTGCCCATCTTCGGCAAGGAGCAGTGGATATGCAACACCTTCTATGACGCGCTTGTCACGCGTTATATCCCCGAGGGTCTGACCGGCCTCCAGGAGGGAACGACCAGCATCCGCGACGAGGGCTATCTCAAGGCCGCGCAGGATTTGAAGCGCCTTGCTGATGCCGGCGCTTTCCCCGCGGGCGTGACCACGCTCAACTATGAGCAGGCCACCAACATGTGGTACAACAACGAGGCTGCCATGTTCTTCAACGGCCAGTGGGAGATCACCACCGCCGATGCCTATCTCGGTGAAAGCGCTGACTGGATCCCCATCCCCGCCGCTACCGAGGAGGACATTGAGACTTCGCAGTATGCCTTCGTAGGCGGCACCGGCACGGCCGCGGGCCTGGGCGTCTCCGCATGGAGCGAGAACTACGACGTAGCCGTTGAAGTCGCCTGCTATCTGGCGGAGAAGTACGCCGAGTACAACTTCACTCAGCGCGGCGCCGCCACGGTTGCCGTGCAGTGCGACAAGCCTGTTGAGGTCGAACCTCCTGCAATGATGTCCAAGCTGGGTGAGTGGATGCCCAAGATCACCAGCACCACCGTTCTCGCCGGCAGCGGCGGCAACATGGAGCTCTACACCGTGCTCGGAGAGGGCACGCAGAGCCTGCTTGCCGGGGTAATGACGCCGGAAGAGTTTATCGAGAGCATCGCTTTTGTGCTCGGTGAGTAAAAATCAGGCGTTAGCAGCACAAGGAGAGGCCCACGGGCCTCTCCTTGTGGGTAGGCAGAAAGGGGTGTCCATTCCATGAAGAAGTATCTGGGGAACAAGCGCGTGATAATCTTCCTTATTGCGCCTGCCATGATACTCATATCGGTGATGGTTCTGTATCCCATGCTTGTGCTAGTGGTGCACAGCTTTACTGAATGGGATGGATTGAATCCGGCGACCTTCAACGGTATAAGCAACTACATCAAGCTTTTCAAAGACCCAATATTCTACACAGGTCTCAAAAACGGCCTGATATTTGCAGGGCTTCAAGCCCTCATACAGATACCGCTTGCAACCCTGCTGGCATTTGCCGTCAAGCACTCTGGCCGTATTGAGAAAAAATTCTTCCGCATTTCCTACTATATTCCCGCCGTGCTCTCGATTACAGTCGTCTCTCAGCTCTGGCTGTCCATGTACAACGCCGACAACGGCCTTATAAATAAACTCTTTGAGCTTCTTGGCATCTCGTACAGGCAGAATTGGCTCGGGGACGAACACTGGGCCATTGTTGCCATAACCATGGTAAATATCTGGCAGTTCACGGGTTATCAGTTTATCCTGCTGCTTTCTGCCGTGAACTCCATACCCGACCATTATTTCGAGGCAGCGAGGATCGACGGCTGTACCAAGGCCCAGGCGCACATCAAGATAACCATCCCGCTCATGCAGGAGACGTATAAATACTGCCTCATTATAGCAATAACCGGCGGCCTTAACGCCTTTGCCAGCATGAACATAATGACTGGCGGCGGCCCCGGCACCTCTACGTATACGCTGACATACCTCATGTATCGGTCGGCGTTCAAGATCGGCAACTACGGCTACGGCTGCACATCGGCAGTCATGCTTGTCGTCCAGTGCCTGATCGTTTCGATCATCATTAACAGGCTTGTAGCGCGAGAGCGCATAGTTTACTGACAAGGGGCTGAGAGATATGAAACATCATAAAAGGCTATCTGTCGGCTCGCTGCTTTTCAAGGTCATTCTCTACGTCTACGCGGTCGTGAACCTGTATCCGCTCATTTGGATGCTGTTCTATTCCTTCAAGGACAACCTGGAGATATTCGCGACGAACCCCTTCGGCCCGCCTACAGTGCTGCACTACGAAAACTACGTCAAGGCATGGAATACCTTCAACCTGCCGACATATTTCATGAACAGCGTAAAGGTGACTGTAGCAGTCATAGTATTCGTTGTCGTATTCGCCACTATGTTTGCGTATGCAACGGCTCGTATGAGGTTCAAGGGCCAGGGCTTTCTGCGGATGCTGACGCTCATCGGGCTTTTCCTCCCGCTTCAGTGCATCATGATACCCATAGCCGTCCTCGTGCGCGACCTGCACATAAACAACACGCTCTGGGCGGTCATAGTGCCGTATACAGCGTTTAACCTCTCATTTTCGATAATGGTGCTGTACGGCTATATGCGTAGCCTGCCGTTCGAGCTTGAGGAATCAGCCTGCATAGACGGGGCTTCGATACTCACGTGCTTTCTGCGCGTTATCGTTCCAAATGTCAAGTCGGCAATAGCAACTGTGTCGATATTTATTTTCATGAGCGTATGGAACGAGTATAACCTCGCCCTTATCCTGCTCACTCGCGAGGAGCTTAAGACCCTGCCGCTGGGCCTTCTGTTCTTCCAGGGCGAGTACACCACAGACTGGGGCGCCATGGGCGCGACAATGGTCATTGCCAGCATACCCACCGTGCTGGTGTACACGCTTTTCAGCTCCCAGGTAGAAAAGGCCATGACGGTATCCGGTGCGGTAAAGGGTTAAACCGTCGAGGTGTTAAGGAGGGTAAATATGCACAACAGCTTTGAATTCAAAGTCGGTTTTCAGCAATTTGCAAACAGATGCCCTGAGAGCCTGAAGCCCGGGCGTGAGTCCTTCGTGTGGTACATAGAGGAGTGCAAGCGCATGGGCGCGCACTCGCTCTCCATGATGCCCGTAGCCAGGATACCGGAGTCGGAAAAATACGACGCGGGATACCTGGAGTTCTCGGATATGGGCTACGTGCGGGAGATGGCCGCCCTTGCAAAGGAGGCGGACGTGCACTTTGTAGTGTATTGCATCCCGCTTATGAGCCTGGCCGGACTAAAGCATCCGGTGACCGGCCAAGTTGGCATGGAGCCCGCTGCGGCCAGGAAGTATCTTGACAAGATAATCGAGATCTGCGACATCTTCGGCGCTGACACCCTGGGCGGCGGTTATGGCAAGCTTGAGGTAAAGTACAGCCGCTATAACCGGGCCGTGAGCTACGATACAGTCAAGGCTTTCGTGAAAGCGAACCTGAAAGAGCTGGGCAGGGCGCTCGAAGGCACGAATATAATGATGGCCTACGAGAACCACTGCGATTTTACCGGCCGCGAGATAGCGCAGATCTTGGAGGAGACGGACCACCCCAACATAGGCGGAATGTTCGACATAGGAAACGGTGCGGTCATATGCTGCGACCCGATGGCGGACGTGGAGTATCTGGCGCCCTGGGCCGTAGCCGCGCATTTCAAGGACTTCAAGGTCGTTGACAACCCGGTTTTCGAGCACCTCTGGCAGGACATGCCCATGATATTCAAAGGCTGCTGCCTCGGTGAAGGGATAATTGATTTTGACGTAATAATGCGCGCCATCTGCGAGAAGGCAAAGCGCAAAAACGGGATGATACTCATGGCTGAGCCGGCGTTTATACTCCCGGAACAGCACTACAACTGCCTTGAAGAGATGCACGAGTTTGACAGGAAGTGCACGCGTCAGTTTGTGAGCTTCATGCAGGAGCTCGTTGAAAAGTATTGAGATTTGGAGGGCTGAAAAATGAGGAAAATGGGTATCGGCGTCGCGGGATGCGGCTCAACAGGCATACAGTCCGTCTGCCAGCACACGGTGTTCCCAGACGAGTGCGAGCTGGTTTATACTGCGGCGGTAATGGACCCCGTGCCGGGCAGGGCGAAATACGTCGCTGAGAAATTCAGTGTTCCCAAATACTACGAGGACTACGATGAGCTGCTGGCCGACCCCGACGTGGAGCTCGTGACCCTGGCGTCGCCAATAGGCGTGCATTTTGAGCAGGGCATGAAGGCCATACGCGCAGGCAAGCACGTACATTTCAACAAGACCATGTGCCTTACCGCTGAAGAGGCTACGGCTATGATAGATGAGGCGGCGAAATACGGCGTGAAGCTGGTATCGTCCCCCGGCCAGATGACCTCCCCCGCGCTCCGCCGCATGAGGAAAGCAATACTCACCGGCGAGATCGGCATACCGAGCTGGACCATCGGCGGCTCGGAAGGCGTGCTCTATTGGCACTGCTGGCAGCCCAACCGCGACTTCGGCAACGGCATGGAGAAAATAGACCCCACCTGGTACTTTAAGCAGCCGGCGGGCGGGCCTATCTGGGACTGCACCGTCTACGCCCTGCACGCCATGACCGGCATCTACGGCCCCGCCAAGCGCGTGACCGCATTCTCCGGCCAGCGGGTCAAGGAGTTCGAGTTTGACGGCCGCAAGATAGAGTCTGAGGTTGACGACTCCACGCAGATGATACTGGACTTCGGCGACGCGTTTTACGGAGTGATATACACCTCGCTGAAAGGCGACTTCGGCAATTATAACGGTTTCGGCACCATTACCTTCGGCACCGAGGGCCGGATCATGGACGGAAAAATCGTGGGCAAAAACGGAGAAGTCCAGCTCTACGACCCGAGCAAAATGGATTTGAACTTTGTGCGCGCCAATATGGGGCTGCCTCACCTGAACGACCACCAGGTCACCCTGGGCGAATCGCATATCTTCGAGGACATAAACCAGCTCTCCGAGTGGGCGCAGGGCGGAAAGCCCGCAGCCGGCACGGCGGAGCACGCCAGGCACGTCATAGAGATAATAGGCGCGGCCTATGAATCGGCCAGAACAGGCAGGGCAGTGGAGCTCAAGACGAGCTTCGAGCCCATTCCGCTGGAAGAGCTGTAAAGAGGCGCCGGAGGGAGCAGGACAATGATAAGAGTTATCCAAGTCGGCTATGGCTATTGGGGAGAGAGCTGGGTCCAGTACCTGCGGGACGACCCTAACTTTGAACTTGCGGCCCTGGTCGTCCGAACCGAGGAAACTCTGCAAAAAGCCAGAGTTAAGTGGAAACTGCCGAATTCAATCTGCTTTACGGACTATGACGAGGCGCTGAAACTGGACGCTGACCTTGTCATCATAGTCATGCCGCATTATGCCCACATCGAATTTGCGCGCAAGGCAGTGGAGGCGGGCAAGAACGTGCTCATAGAAAAGCCGCTTTGCGACGATATGGATGAGGCGAAGGAGTTCGCGAAGTGGATGCGCGGACGCAGTGAGCGCGTTTTTGTGAGCCATAACTACCGATATCGTGAGGAGCTTTGGCGCGTCCGCAGCGGAATAGAGAGCGGTGAGCTGGGGCAGCTTGAATTTGTGGAGCTGGACTATCGCGCCGGAATGACCACAGACCCCAACGAACACATCTGGAATATCCAGGGCTGGAGAGGCAGGCAGGTCTGTATGCAGGTCTATGAGGTCTGTATACACCACTTTGATATGTTCCGTTTCCTGACGCGTTCAAACGCGAAGTCGGTCTATGCCCTGGGCTGGAATCCGGAATGGGCCGTGACCCGCGGGCCGGAGTCGCTTTTCATAGTTATCGAGTTTGAAAACGGCGTGAAAGTGCAGTTTTCAAGCCACATGAGCTCAGTGGGCGCTCCCACCGAGTTCCAGGGAGACTGGAAGATACAGTGCAGCCGCGGTCTTGTGAGCTGGAGCTCTGGCGTCGGGCTGAACATAGCCCCGGCGGCGGATAAGCCCGGTGAGCTGCCCGGTCCCGACAAGGTTGATTTCCCGGGCACTGACAGAAAGGGCGTGCTGCACGACCTTTACCTGGAGCTGTGCGGGGAGGGCGGGACAGACCTGCCCAGCCTGGAGGACAACCTCAACAGTCTGGCCATAGCGGCCGCGGTTCTGCTTTCCGCCAAGGAAAAGCGCGTTGTTCAGCTCAGCGAGCTGCTTTGAGGTGCGTAAATGAGAGTTGCGGTAATAGGTGCCGGTCTGGTGGCAAAGACCTTTCATGTCCCCGCTTTTCTGGATTGCCCCGGGGTCGAGATAAGCGCAGTATACGACAGGCGTCTGGAAAAAGCGGAAGCCCTGGCAGCGCCGCTGGGCGCAAAGGCGTTTACAGATTACGGCGAGCTTTTGCGCTCCGGCGCGGCGGATGCCGTCACGATATGTACCCGCACGGATATGCACTGCTCCATGGCGGTGCAGGCCGCAAAGGCCGGCAAGCACATCTTCCTGGAAAAGCCCATGGCCACAAGCGCCGCAGAGGCCAAGGAGATATGCGAGGAAACTGAGCGCGCGGGCGTTACGTTCATGCTGGGGATGCTCAACCGGTTCAGGACGGAGAGCCTTATCCTGACCGAGCGCCGCGAGGCCGGGTTGATGGGCGATATTTACCACGCCGACGCACGCTGGATAAGGCGGCGCGGCATACCCTCAAACGGCTGGTTCGTGCAGAAGGCGCTGTCCGGTGGAGGAGCAGGCATAGACATAGGCGTCCACGCAATAGACACTGCCTGGTACCTCATGGGCAGTCCCGAACCTGTGGCGGTCAGCGCCGTAACGCACAGCCGCCTGGGGGATGCCGGAGCCCGCGGCCTGAGCAGCTGGGGAACGGAAGCGCCCGCAGGCAGGCCTATGGACGTGGAAGAGGCGGCGGCCGCTCTGATACGTTTTGAAAACGGCAAGAGCATGACCCTTACGGTCAGCTGGGCAATAAACGGCCCGGAGGAAGACTTCAATCTTAAAATATACGGCACCAGGGAGGGCGCAAGCTTAAATCCTTTCGTAATTTACGGCATGGAGCAGGGCTATTGCGCCGACATACAACCGAAGTTCGTGCGTGATGACGCGTGGAAAGAGGGCTTCAAAAACGAAATAGCGCACTTCGTACACTGCGTTGAGAGCGGGAAGCAGCCTGTGAGCTCGGCGCGCAGCTGCTACACTGTGCAGCGAATGATAGACGCTATTTATGAATCCGCTTCCCGAGCTGAGGAAATACGTTTGGATCGAGGTGAGGTATAGTGGAGCTTGACAGGCATTGGTGGAAGGAGTGCGTTTTCTACCAGATATATCCGCGCAGCTTCCAGGACTCGAACGGCGACGGTATAGGCGACCTGCGCGGAATAATAGACCGCGTGGATTACCTCGCAGACCTGGGAATAGGCGGTATCTGGCTGGGCCCGGTTTTTGAGTCCCCCGGAGACGACATGGGCTACGATATATCCGATTATCGCCGTATCCTGGACATCTTCGGCACCATGGAGGACTGGGAGGAGCTCAGAGACAAGCTACACTCTCGCGGTATCAGGATACTTGTGGACCTCGTGGTGAACCACACCTCGGACGAGCACCCCTGGTTTGTAAGCGCCCGCAGCAGCCGTGACGACCCGAAGCACGACTATTATATCTGGAGAGAGGGCAGGGAAGGGAAGGAGCCCAACAATTGGGCGTCCTTTTTCACCCCTTCCGCGTGGGAGTATAACCCGCAGACGGACGAATACTACCTGCACCTCTTCTCCAAAAAGCAGCCGGACCTCAACTGGCATAACGAAGCCGTGCGCAAAGAGGTATATGAAATGATGTCCTGGTGGCTTGACAAGGGCGCGGACGGCTTCAGGATGGACGTTATAAACCTGCTGTGCAAAACCGACGGCCTGCCGGATGCCTCCGGGCCGACGGACATGAACGGCTATGTTTTCCCGGTTGAGCACATGTGCGACGTTCCGCCCATACACGAGTACCTACAGGAGATGGCGGAGCAGGTATACGCGGACAAGGACATCTTCACCGTAGGCGAGTGCATAGCGCTGAACACCGAAGAGGGGAAGAAGTATACTGCCGGAAAAAAGCGCGAATTGGACGCCGTGTTCTCCTTCGAGCACATAGACATGGACGGCCAGCCGCTTGGCAAGTGGTATTACAGGCCCTGGGAGCTGCCTGAGCTCAAGGAGCGCCTGACCCGCTGGCAGAGCGAACTGCACGACGGCTGGCTCGGCCTTTTCTGGTCCAATCAGGATCAGCCACGGGCGCTCTCGCGCTTCGGCACCACGGGCAAGTACAGAGAGCGCTGCGCAAAAATGCTGGCGATGGTCCTGCATACGCTGCGCGGTACTCCGTTCGTCTATCAGGGCGAGGAATTGGGCATGGTAAACGTCCCGTGGACCGACGTGAGCCAACTCCGGGACATCGAGAGCCGCACGTTTGCAGAAAACTGTCGCCGATCCGGGGCGGGCGAGGAGTTTATGTGGGATGCAATACACCGCAAGGCCCGTGACAACGCCCGGACGCCCATGCCCTGGGACGGCAGCCCCAACGGTGGCTTCACCAGCGGAACGCCCTGGATAATGCTCAACCCGGACAACGACGAGATAAACGTTGAAAAGGCTCTGGCAGACCCTGACTCCGTCCTGCACTTTTACCGTCGCATCATAGCAATGCGCAAGGAAAACCTCATCATGCCATACGGCGAGGTAGAGCTGGTATGGCCGGAGGACAAGCAGGTCTTTGCGTATTTTAAGCGCTTGGAGGGAGAGACCTGGCTTGTCGCCGCTAATTTCAGCGAAAACGAAGTTGTTCGCAGCTTCCCCGAGGGCGCCGCAGCCCCGGAACTGATACTCACGAACGCGGAAGACTGCGAGTGGCAAAGCGAAGGCCGCCTGAAACTTGCGCCGTATCAGGCCGTCATATTGCGCCTTTCATAGAGAATCGCGCGGCAAAAAAAGCACGCCTCCCCGGCAGGGGAGGCGTGTTGTCATTCCTTTTCTTCTTCCTCTTCAACAGGAGGGAGCTTTTTTATTTCCACCTCGGTGACGCGGCGGCTGTCCACTGAGAGGACGGTGAAGCTGAGGCCGTCAAAGCTGAAGCTGTCTCCGGGCCTGGGGATGCGGCCGAGCTGTTCCATGACCCAGCCGCTGAGAGTGACGCTTTCACTCTCGCAGGCGATGTCGAAGCGCTCGAACACCTCGTCCAGTTCAGCCGAGCCGCTTACGCGATAGCTGTCCTCACTGGTTTGCCTGAGCTCTTCCACGACCTCGTCGTGTTCATCCCAGATGTCGCCAACCAGCTCTTCCAGGATGTCCTCCATAGTTACGATGCCCAAAGTTCCACCGTACTCATCCGTGACGACTGCCATGTGTGCCTTGGCCCTTTGCAGAGTCTTGAGCAGGGCGCTTATTTTGATGCTGGGCGGGACGTACACAGGCTGAGACATGATGGCGGCGAGTCCGCCGTCCGCTATGCCGCGGTCATAGAAATCCTTCTGGTGCACAACGCCGACTATGTTGTCTATGCTGCCGTCGTAAACAGGCAGGCGTGAAAAGCGCGAGCTGCGGAAGGCGGCCGCGACGGTCTCCTCGTCCGCGTCGAGCTGGACAGCCACAAGGTCCACGCGAGGGGTGAGCACGTCGCCGGCCTCCTGCTCAGTGAATTCAAGCGCGCTGCGCAGCAGTTCGACCTCGTCGCTGTCTATGCCGCCGCCCTCTCCTGCTTCGTCCACGATGACAGAGAGCTCCTCCTGCGTCATGCTCCGGTCGCCCTTCACGCGGAAGAGTTTGGCGACGAGCTTTTTCCAGAGCCCGAAAACCCAGCTCAGGGGCATCAGCACCCACATGAACACGCGCAGCAGCGGCGCAGAGAAGCGCGCGAAGCTCTCCGGCGCCTCCTTGGCGACGCTTTTCGGGGTTATTTCGCCAAAAATAAGCACAACAACGGTCACAACGATGGTGGATACCGAGGCGCCCTTGTCCGAGTCGTTCAGCAGTCTGATAAATGTGACCGTACCGATGGACGACGCCGCGATGTTGACTATGTTGTTGCCGATGAGCAGGGTGGAGAGCAGCTTGTCAAAATCCGAGACGAGCTTCAGCACCTCCGCGGAGCGCTTGTCGCCCCTGTCGGCCTCCGCCTTCAGGCGCGCACGGTTGAGCGATGAGAACGCTGTCTCTGTGGCTGAGAAATACGCCGAGAACAGCACCAGGACCGCCATTATGACGATGCTTGTAAGATAATCCATAGTTTATGTATGACCTCCAAAAATCATATCTATACGGATGAAAGCCATTTCAGGGCGCAAAAAAGCGCACCTGTGCCCGGCTTGGGTACAGATATGCGCAACATATGGCGGTCACAGCAGGGGTATGCCAGTTTCCGTCGCTACTATCGCTGTCCTCCATGGGACCGGGCTCGCTCCTTTCCTGATTCCGCGCCTGGGCGCAGTCAATGGCGGGATTATACACCACTAATAGCGCTTTGTCAACCGCACGCGCGGCGAATATGCAGTTATTGCCATGCGGAGAGTGATATGACGAGTTCAGAGAAAAACTAAAATTCAGCATAAACGCTGAGGGAGGCGGCGAGAGAACGCCGGTCAAATTTGCTGCGGCAGAGCTTATGGGATTGTTAATAATGCTGAATTAATGGCAATCAGCACAAAGCGGGCTTCGACGCTTTGTAGATATTGTGTTATGGAGATTAAAAAATATAGAATAGCAAAAGCGCTTGAGCCAATTCTCAAGTGTGAATATTGAAGTTAAAATTGAATCAGAAAAGGGCGAAAGCCACGTGTATTTAAAAAGATGATATGGAGGAGAAAACGAAATGAAAAAGCTATTTAGTCTTTTGCTTGTCGCAGCGCTGCTCATCGGTCTGCTCGCCGCCTGCGGAGAGCAGAAGGCGGCGCCCACCGGGGGCGAAAGCGGAGAGGGCAGTGGCCTTATCGGAGTTTGTATGCAGAACATGTCCACATGGGCGAGGTCGTCTCCGAGGCTGAGCGCATCGAAAACCCCGTCTACTGCGAGATGATAGCCGAGCGCGTGACAAATCTGGCTGACTGCACCACTGAGATGGACATCTCCGGCGACAACCGCTCCGTCGCTGCGGGCGTGCTGACCGACGACCCGAACGTGCGTGTTATCATTGCGTATAACTCCCTTGTTTCCACGGCCGGCAGCCAGTACATAATGGACACCTATCCTGAGGATGAGCAGGATGAGTTTGCCTTCTTCTCCGGAGGAGTAATGGGCGACGAGTACGAATACCTCATAGGCGCCGTGTCCGAGACTTCCGGCACCAAGAGCGTGTTCCGCGGTGCCTGCCAGTTCGGTGGCGGCGACGCGGCGGCCACCCTAGCGAACCTTGCCTATAACGTCATGTTTGGCGAGGCCGGCGTGGACTACGGCAAGTCCAACCCCAACAGCATCGGCCTGTATTTCCCGATAGACGCGGAGCTGAACGGCGGCAACGCGGCCCTCGTCTGCTTTGACACCTCGCCCTACATTGAGAGCTTCACCTATGAAGAAGTGCTTGCCCGCGAAAACCTGATGGTCTACTGGGATGAGCAGAACGGCTACAACGACACCATACAGGAGGATCAGGGAAGCGGGGAGGCCCCGGCCACCGCTGGCGGTGAATTCGAAGGCGGCACGAGCTACGTCGCCATGATGGAGGGCATAGGCGGCCAGGAGGCTCATCAGTTCGACCTCATGGACGACGGCACCTGCCAGTTCTTCCTTCCCGGCAATGCCATGATAACCGACGTCTACGAGGGCAGCTATGTCCGCGAGGGCGACACGCTGACGATCACGGGTCTTAAGAATGTGGACGCCTCCTCAGAGTACGTCTACCCCGGCCTATGGAGTTTCATCGACAGCGCCACCGGAGACGCCGTGGTTACGGTTGACGACGCATCGGGGACCTTTACTCCCGCCGAATAAGCCGAAAGGAGCGTGCGGCCATGCTGAAGCTGGAGCACATAAGCAAGACCTATCCAGGCGTGGTGGCGCTCGACGACGTATCTCTCGAATTCGAGCAGGGCGAAGTTCACGCCCTGCTCGGAGAGAACGGAGCGGGCAAATCTACGCTCATCAAGATAATCGCGGGCGCGATAGAGCCGGACGCGGGCGGCATCATCGACTTCGACGGCAAAAAGTTCACTCACATGACCCCCGCGCTCTCCGCACAGAACGGAGTTGCAGTCATCTACCAGGACATAAACCTGGTGACGCCCATGACGGTCGCCGAGAACATTTTCATGGGCCGCAAAATGGGCAAGGTGTACAGCAAGCGCCGCCTGAACGCGCTTGCGCGTGAGCTTTTTGCGGAGTACGGCTTCAATATGGACCCTTCCATGAAGGTCTCGCGCCTGTCTCCCGCGAACCAGCAGCTTGTGGAGATAGCCCGGGCCATATCTAATAACGCTAAAATAATGATAATGGACGAGCCGACAGCGCCGCTAGCGGCCCACGAAGTGGAACTGCTGTTTTCCATCATCCGCAAACTCAAGGAGCGCGGCGTCACGGTGGTGTACATCTCGCACAGGATGGACGAGGTGTTCCAGATAACGGAGCGCATCAGCGTCCTGCGAGACGGCCGCCTCATAAAGACGCTGGACACAGCCGATACCGACCGGCGCGAGCTCGTGAGCCTCATGGTCGGGCGTGAGCTGAACGAGAGCTTCCCCGCACGCACTCAGAAGGCGGGGGAGGTGGTGCTCGAAGCGCGCGACCTCACCGGCAACAGCGTAGAGCATATCAGTTTTCAGCTCCACAGGGGCGAGATACTGGGTTTTGCCGGGCTTGTCGGCTCCGGCCGCAGCGAGACGATGGAGCTCATAAGCGGGGCGAAGCGGCCGGACAGCGGCGAGATCTTGATAAACGGCCGCAAGGTGAGTATAGGTTCCCCTGCCTCCGCTATCCGCCACGGTATCGGTCTCATACCCGAGGACAGAAAAGAGCAGGGCGTCATCCTGCACAATACCGTGCAGTTCAACATCTCGCTCTCCAGTATGAAAAAGCTGACCAGACTGGGCTTTATAAGCGGCAGGCGCAACAGCGCCCTTGCGGAGAAATACCGCGGCGAGCTGAGGATAAAGGTCCCGGGTGTAAAGCAGATGGTGGTGAATCTCTCCGGAGGCAATCAGCAGAAGGTAGCCCTAGCAAAAGCCCTGGCCGCCGACCCGGACATCATCATCTTCGACGAGCCGACAAAGTGCATAGACGTCGGCGCAAAGCAGGAAATCTACCAGCTTATGAACGACCTAGTGGAGAGCGGCAAGGCCATCATAATGGTCTCCTCGGATATGGAGGAGATACTGGGCATGTCAGACCGCATAATCGTCCTGCATGAGGGCCTGGTGTCGGGTGAGCTCATGCGCGGCGAGTTCAGCTAGGAGCGGGTGTTGCAGCTGGCTTCGGGCGTCTGAGGGAGGTACGCAGCACATGAACGAAAATAACAAAGGCAGGACCCTCAAGGCCGCAGGCCGATATCTGTATCAGGAAGGCACGGTATACATCATACTCGTCGCGCTCATCATGCTGGAGACGACGCTGCCTTTCTGGGTAGTCTGGCCGGTCTGCATCGTGCTGGGCTTCCTCATGGGTACGCTCAACGGCCTTATCGCTTCCAAGCTCAAGCTGTTTCCGCTTGTCGTGACGATAGCCACAAGCGAGGTGTTCAAGGGCATTGCCTATACGATAACCTCATCGAAGTCCTACTCCGGTATGCCGGACGCCTTCCGTGCGCTTTACAAGACGAAACTACTCGGTCTCCCGCTGGACGTCTACCTCGCAATTCTCGTCGTCGCCGCCACCTGGATAGTGTTGAACAAGACCCACTTCGGCCGCGACGTGCTGGCCGTCGGCGGCAACAAGGAGTGCGTAAGGCTCTCCGGAATCCGCTCGGACCTGATTCAGACCCTCTGCTTTGCGCTGACCGGCGCCATTTTTGCCATTGCCACCCTGGACATGCTCGCCCAGCAGAACCAGACCTCCGCCACTACCGGCCCGGGTACTGAGATAACCTGCCTGACTGCAGCGATAATCGGCGGCATCAGCATGATGGGCGGCAAGGGCAACGTCGTAGGCATGGTCGCTGGCATCTTCGTCATGCAGATGATAGCCAACGGCATGCAGCTGGCTGGCTGGGGGACCTATACCCAGTACATCGTCAAGGGCGTCATTCTTCTGTTGGCCATAGGCTTTGATGCCATCAAAAACTATCCCAAGCCTGTCGTGCGCATACACAAGGACAAGGTCGGCGCCGGCAAGGCCTCCTGAGGGGGGTGGGTCCCATGAATGAGCCTAAAACCTCGCCCGGCCTTGGCGCGCCGCCACCGGGCTGGACTCCGCCCATGGCAGATATCAGCTGGGTACGACGGAAGTACCTTGACATTCCATATGCAGGGCAGAGCCCGAACCAGCGGCTAGACATCTATCTGCCGCAAGAGGGGGAGGGGCCGTTCCCTCTGCTCATACACGTCCACGGCGGCGGCTTCGCCTTTGGCGACAAGCGCGACGACCACATGAACGCCTACCTAAAGGCCCTTGGCTGGGGCTGGGCCGCCGCTTCTGTGGAGTACCGCCTGAGCGGCGAAGCGCCCTTCCCGGCAGCCGTGCTGGACTGTCGCAGCGCCGTGCGCTATCTGCGTGAAAATGCGGCTGAATACCACCTTGACCCTTCGCGCTTTGCGGCGATCGGCGGCTCTGCGGGCGGGAACCTCGCGGCCATGCTGGGCATGAATGTGCCTAACGGCGCCTTCCCGGGCGAGGGCGACTCCGGGAGCTATGCAGCTGAACCCAGTGTCGGCGCCGCCGTGGCACAGTTCGGACCCATGAACTTCCGCACGATGGACGAGCAGGCGCGCCGCAACGGCGTCAGCAATGTGGACCATGACGAGCCCTTTTCGCCCGAGTCCCGCTATCTCGGCTGCCCAATACCTGACGCCTCCGAGGCGCTCTGTGCAGCGGCTGACCCAGCGAGTTACGCCGGGCCGCGGATGTGCCCCATCTATGTGCAGCACGGCACCAGAGACAGGCTCGTTCCCTATGAACAGTCTGTGGAATTCGTCCGCGCGCTGCGCGCGAGGGGAGTTGGCGAGCGCGTGAGCTTCCAGCCACTAGAGGGCGCGGACCACGAGGACAAGGCGTTCTTCACAGATGAAAATCTAAACCATGTCAGGGCCTTCTTGGAGGCCGTTTTGGGGGAGGGAAACAAATGACGAAGCGTATACCGGCCCTGCTCCTTGCGTTCTGTCTGCTGCTGAGCCTTGCCGCCTGCGGCAGCGAAGCGGCGCAGCCAAGCGCAGAGACCACGCCGGAGCCTACGCCTTCGGCTCCGGCCCTGCCCGCGGGCAGCTACAGCTTCTCTGAAGCCGCGATGGGCGGCGCCTTCACAGTCGAGTGGGAGCTGGAGCTGCGCGAGGACGGCACATATACCATCATCGAGCACAACCCCTTCATGGGCGACCTCAGCTGCGAGGGCGAGTACACCGTGGACGCCGACGGCGTGGTCACGACCCTGCCCTTTGAGGGCGAACCGCCCATGGCCGAGTTTTTCGAGGCCGACAAGAGCTGCAAATGGACGCTCGACGGCGAAAACTGCAAGCCTGTCAACTATGTAGAGAGCGGAGACGCCCCGGCGGAAGAGGGCGGCCTTGCAGGCATAAAATACGCCTCCAATTCCGAGGCCCAGGTGCTGGATATCCACCTGCCGGAGGGTGAGGGGCCGTTTCCGGTCATCGCGCTCGTCCACGGCGGCGGCTTTCTCTTCGGTGACCAGGCCATGCCCATTATCCAGCCGGTCATAGACGCCGGAACGGCTGCGGGCTGTGCTGTTGTGAGCGTGGACTACCGCAAGTCGGGCGAGGCCGCATTCCCGGCAGCGCTGGCCGACGTAAAGGCCGCCGTGCGCTTCGTGCGCGCCAACGCAGAGCAGTACGGTTTTGATGCAGAGCGCCTTGGCGCGCTGCTGGGCGAGGACAGAGTCAGCTTCAGTATTATCGAAGGCGCGGCGCACGAGGACGCGCAGTTCTACACCGAAGAAAATCTTGCCGCTGTACTGGAATTCCTCAGCGGCGCGATAGGATGACAAAAAATGATCACAGGCACTTGGTTTTTCGACGACAAATACAACTGCTGGTGCCTTGAGGATGTGCCGTATACCGAGAGGCCAACCTCTCCAAGATACCAGCAGCTGAGCATCTTCGTCCCCGCGCCCTACATGAGCGCGCCGGGCGTCGTGGATGAGCAGGGCCGCTTTGGCCCTTACACTTCCCGCACAGTCCCGGTTGTATTTGAGAACAACTCCGCCGGCTATATGCAGATGCCCCACACCTGGCTCGGCGGCCCGCGCTGCTACGCGGAGCAATATTTGGAGCGCGGCTTTGTGTATGTCACCTGCGGCTGCCGCGGCCGCGAGTCGAGGGACGCGGAAGGCAGGCTGACAGGCAAGTCCCCGGCGGCGCTAGTGGACCTCAAAACTGCCCTGCGCTTTTTGAGGCACCACCGCGCTCAACTGCCCGGCGACTGGGAACGCGTCGTCTCTGCGGGCTGGAGCGCAGGAGGGGCCATGAGCACATTGCTGGCCGTATCCGGCGACAACGCCGTCTTTGACGCCTATCTAAAAGAAAATGGCGCATATATGGACGAGAGCGACGCCGTCTGGGCAGCGCAGATCTATTGCCCTATAGTGGATCTGCAGCACGCGGACATGGCCTACGAGTGGTTTTTCCACGCTGACAAGACCTGCGAGGACTCTCCCGCCGGCCCCGCAGAGACGATGACGCCTTTTAAGGAAGCGCTTTCCGCGCTGCTGGCGAAGAGGTACGCGGAGTATTTTAACTCCCTTGGCCTGCGCGCACCCTGATCTGGTGAGACACTGAGTATAGAGGACGGGAGAGGCGGCTCCACCCCCGCCTGTACCTCCGGACGCTCCGCCTCCGCCTCCGCTTGGCGAGCTGATGCTCCGCCCGCCTAAGGGCGTTGACGCGCCGCACTTTGAACCGCCCATGCTGCCCGTCAAGGGCACGGACAAGCGCGCCTGGCTAAACTGGGACGGTGAGCGTGCACATATCAGTGGAATAGACGACTACGTCCTTAACCACCGTCGCCGCATGAAGCCCTGCACCTCCTTCGATAAACTCAGCCGCGACAGCGGCGAGAACGAAGAATTTGGCTCCCCGGAGCAGAACCTGCGCCATTTCAGCCGCGATGCTGCAGAAGCGCTCTCAGAAATGTCTGCAGAATATCCCGAGGCAAAAGCGCTTGCCGCAGAATACGCCCGCGACATAGCGCAGCCGGGCCTGGAGGACATTGTGCGGCTCATAGACCCCTACAGCTATATCGGCCAGCCCGGCGGCAAGCAGGCTCGGAGCCTCCGCATAAGAGTAGGCGCCCGAGACGCCGACACATCACCGATGATAGGCTTGACCCTGGCGCTCAGCCTGAGCGCCGCCGGCATTGACACCGACTACGCTCTGGTCTGGGACCAGCCTCACAGCGAAGCCGACTATCCCGGCGAAGTCTGTGACTGGATAGACTCACTGAGCAAATAAAACACAGGCCCCGAATACTCGGGGCCTGTGTTTTTAATTTATTCAGGCTCAGTTGCAGGTGAGCCAGCCGCCGTCGGTGGGCAGAACCACGCCGTTTATGTACTTTGCCTCGTCGGAGCAGAGGTAAACCATAGCCCAGGCGGAGTCCTCGGGCATACCCAGGGTGGGGAAGGGGGTAACGCTCTTGAACCAGGCGCTGATGCGAGGGTCCTCGTACAGATAGGCCGTCTTGGGCGTCCAGACAAAGTTGGGCGCGAGGCAGTTGAAGCGGATGCCGGTCTTCGGGCTGACCTTCTTGACCATGTTCAGCGTTCCGTTCTGGATGGCGGCCTTGGATATGGGGTAGCTGCTGAAGCCGCTGCCGTTCCAGGAGAGGGCGGTGGAGGAGGAGAAGTTGAGGAAGTTGCCGCGGATCTCGTTGTCGATCATGTACTTGAGCACGGTCTGGTAGGAGTGCAGGACGGCGTCGAGGTTCATATCGAGCACCGCGTGCAGCTTTTCCACGGTGAGCGTATCCCAGTCGCCCGCATACTCGCCGACGGCAAAGCGGGCAGCGCCGTTTACGCAGATATCGACCGTGCCGTAGTTTTCGAGGGCGGTGGCGAGCAGCTTGTCCCAGGTCTCGCGCTGGGAGGCATCGCCGACAACGGCGACGGCCTGGCCGCCGGCGGCCACTATCTCGGCGCACTTTTCCTCGACATGGGGGTCAATGTCGCACATCACGATTTTCGCGCCCTCCTGGCAGAAGAGCTCGCTGGCCTTGCCGCAGATGCCGCCGTCGGCGCCGGTGATTATAGCAACTTTATTGAGAAGACGATTCATTTGTATTTCCTCCTTATCAGCCCTTATTGCGGTTCTTTATGCAGCGAAGCTGGTTTTCCATGACGCCGTAGGACAGGCGAACATAGGAGATGCGCCACACGCCATCGCTGCATTTGAGCATGTCGTCAACATAGAAGCCCCAGCCAGCGTAGACTTCTCCGTTGTCCTTGTAGGTGTGCCTGTCGTTCATGCGGGTGAGGACGCGGGCGTGGGTATCGTCTATGAACTGAACGATTTGGTTGTGACCGAAGTGCATGGGGACCATGTTCTCCTGCGGCCCGATCGACCACTGATTGAGGCCAACCTGCTCGTCAGGCGTGAGGTGCTTTTCACCGCCGCCCATGCTCACGCGGAAGCCCTCGGGGGCCTCGTCCGTGTAGACATCCTTGAAGACCTCCCAGTCGTTGAGGTCGTTGGCCCAGAAATAGCGCGCCTTGGTAGCAAGGATGGCGGGGATCTCCGCAAGCTGCTCCGGAGTATACGGACGGACGTCGCGTATGATCTCACGGGCCAGGGCGAGGGTCTCCTCGTTGTAAGGAATGGTGATGTTCTGCATGGCGATTTCCTTTCTATATGATATTTTGTTGCGCTCAGATGGAGGCTACGGCCTCATAGGCCTCAGTGGTGGCGGCCAGAATGTTGCGGCACTTGGAGCTGTCGCCAACGGGGATGACGCGGCATATGTCGGAGAGCTCCTCGCCTCTGGAGGCGTCGGGAGCCCAGCCCATGGCCAGTAGAACGGTGTCGCAGTCGATGTGCCGCTTGCCCTCGGCAGTCTCTACAACAATACCCTCGGCGTCCACCTCAACGAGCTTTGTGCCTGTGAGATAGGTTCCGGTTCCTGCGGCCATGAGTTCCTTGAGTACATTCGCGTTCTGAACAAAGGGCGGGTCGGGCATGAGCTTGTCGGCCATTTCAACCACGGTTACGTCATGGCCGACGGTGTTGAAGTGAATAGCTGCCTCTATACCAACCTGTCCGCCGCCGATTATTGCAAGGTGTTTTCCAAGCGGCACGTAGTTGCGCAGGGCTTCCTCGCAGGAATAGACATTGCTGCGGTCGAGGCCAGGTATGCTCTTCGGGCGCACAACGTCGCCGCCGGCAGCCCATATTAGCACGTCGGGCGCAAACTCCGTCACAGTCTCGCGGTTGGCCTCCTTGAAGAAGCGGACGGGTACGCCGGCCTTGATGAGCTGGACGTTGTAGTAATTCGGCAGGCGGAGCATGTCGGCCTTCATGTACGGAGCGGAGGCCGCAAGTGTCTTGCCGCCGATGGTTCCGCTGCGTTCCCAAAGCTCGACCTCATGACCGGCCTGCTTGGCAAGCAGCGCCGCAGTGCAGCCGCCGGGGCCGCCGCCGACCACCAGAACGCGCTTCGGCGTCTCTGCGACGGGGGCCTTGCGCTCGTCCTCGAAACCGGCATAGGGGTTCAGCGCACACCTGAGATGCACACCCTTGAGTACACTGCCTATGCAGCCTTCGTTGCAGGAAATGCAGGGGAGAATATCTTCTGGTCTGCCCTCTGCGAGCTTGTTCGGCATGTCGGGGTCGGCAATGAGGCCGCGGCCGATCACGGCGTAGTCGCAAATGCCGTCGCGCAGGGCGGCGGAGGCCTTTTCGTAGTTGGAAAGGCGTCCGTGTGTCAGCACGGGGATGGAAACGGCCTCGCGCACGGCCTTGGCGCTGTGCAGCTGCAAAACGGCCTCCTGATAGAACACCGCGGGCATGGAGAGCTGCCACTTCTCATAACAGCCCGCGTCCACGTGGAGGGCGTTCACGCCGTTCTCCTCGAGGTATTTGGCCAGCTCCAGGCCCTCGGGCAGCTGGCGGAAGCCGGGGTAGGGCACGCCGTGGTCGGGGCAGAACTTGACGAGGATGGGCGTGTCCTCGCCCGCGCACCTGCGCACGGCCGCGATCTGCTCGAGCAGGAAGGTGGCGCGGCCCTTGACGTCGCCGCCGTATTTGTCGGTGCGGGTGTTCCAGGCGGCGGTCAGGAACTGGTCGTTCAGGTAGCCGCCGTAGGCGTGCATCTCAAAGGCGTCCGCCCCGGCTGCGGCGCAGAGCCTGGCGGAGCGCTCGGTCTCCGCGATGAGGCGCTCTATCTCCTCAACGCTCAGCTCGTGACACTTGACGTTGGGCGCGTAGAGCCAGCCGCAGGCCGAGGCGCTTATCGGCACGGGGTAGAGCTTGCTGGGCCCAGCCATGCGCCCGCAGCCAGGCATGAGCTGGACGCAGACCTTGCACCCGACCTCGTGCGCGCGGTCGCATATCTCCTTGAAATACTTGAAGTTGTCCTCGTTGATGACCAGGGAAGCGCTGGTGTCCTCAAAGTAGTCCGTAACGGTCATGTTGACCAGTATCATAGCGGCTCCGCCGCGAGCGCGAGCCGCGAAGTACTCCACGGCTTTTCGGTTTATATCACCGAAATGTGGCCCCATTGGCGCCATGATGATGCGGTTTTTGAGTTTCAGCGAGCCAATCTCGCCAGAGGTCATAAGATTCAGCATTACGTTCTCTCCTTATAAGTGTATTGAAAACTGACTCAAGCGCGAAGTTTTTTAGCAGAGGAGAGCGCCATGAAGGTGCTCACGGCTATGAGAGCATAGGCGGCCATGCAAACGTACCAAGCCAGCTGATAGTTTCCAAGCGCGTCACGCAGTCCGGAAGTGAGCATGGGTCCGACCATGCACCCAGCCATAAAGGCCGTGTTGCCAAGCCCGTAAATAGGGCCGAAATCCTTGTGCCCGAAGCATATTCCAGTGAGCAGCGGGGGAGCGAGGGAAGCAATGGCGGCTCCAAAAGGCAGGAGCACCATGGACGCGTAGCTGGACCACTCGCCAAGGCCCGGCACCAACACAAGGAACACGAGGGCGCCGATTCCGAGAATCGCCGTAATAAGAGAGCCGCGGCCAAGCCCCAGTTTGTCGATTATAGGTCCGACAATGAGTTTCGCCGCTATACCGACGCCGCTGTATACGGCGAATACAGGCGCATAGTCAATGCCGTTTTCGATGAGATAGGTAGGAATCTGCGTAGCAACGCCGGCGGCGACTATGCCGCAGCACACAAGGCAAAGCACGTAGAGCCAGAAGGCGCCGGTTTTGACGGCCTCGCCGCGGCTCAGTCCGGCCCAGCCGGAGGAAGCTGCAGCGCTCTTAGCGGCGTTTTCAGTTACGCCGGACTTCCTATAGGGTTCAAGCCCCATATCTTCGGGAGCCTTTCGAACAAACAGCAGCACGAGCAGCGCAGTACCGAATACTATGGCTGCGGTCACGCGGAAGCCGGTGCGCCAGCCCATATTCTCAATGATGCCCGACGCCAGCCCGGAGAAGAGCACACCGCCAAGGCCGGAGCCGGTGAAAACAATGCTGGTTACCAGGGCCTTTTTGTCCACAAACCAGCGGGAAATTATGTAGTTTATAGGTACATAGGTCATTGCCGAGAGCGAAAAGTTTGTTACAAAAAAAGTTATGTACAGCTGCCAAAGACTCGTGATGTAGCTTTGTGCCAGCATTGCCAGCGCTGCAACCGCGCCGCCAATGAACATCCAGAGCTTGGTGTTGCCTTTGGTCACAAATCCGGCGGCAAACAGACTGAAGACCATTCCGGCAATTGTAGAGGCGATATTAGAGATGTTGAACTCAACATAGCTGCTGCCAAACTCGGTGCAAATGGGGACTTGGTAGTAGGAGTAGAAGTTGCTGATGAAAACCATTGGCAGCATCGTTACCAGGAACAGCGTTATAACAACGACCCAGCCGTAAAAGAATTTCCCACCTCGTTTTGCTTGCATTTTTATCCTCCTTGCGCGGAGCGGTACCCCGCCGCCGCAGCGTATTTTGACCTTGGGGCGGCCGGCTCGTCCCTGGCCTATGTCTGTTAAAAGGTTATCAGATTAAATGACTTGCCACAAATGAAAGAGAATGACAAAAGGTGCCGCCATTGCCTGCAAGTGCATATAATTGCAGCAACATGAATCAATGAAAATACACAATTTAATATCAAAGTATCCGGCAATACGCCCGCTAAAAGACTTGTAATCTCAGATAGAAATGTTTATAATCAATAAATAGTTAAACAATTAGCATTATATCTTTCGGAGGGTCGGAGGACGCCATGACGTTTGGTCAAACATTGAAGCAATTATTGACCCTGAGCGGCATCAAGTCCGCGCACCTGGCGGACGCACTTGGATATGACACGAGCTATATAAGCCGCTGGGTAAACGATATCAAGTTGCCGTCGCTAAAGAACAATGAAGACCTGTTTTCTAAAATATCCCGCACGATAGTAGACGGCAGCGATGAGGCCGCGATAGAGCGGCTCTGTCTGGCGTGCGGCTCCGAGCACGCCTGGCTTGAGGAGTCGCTTGAAGCGACGCTGAAGACCGCATACGACAATGCGAGCAAGCAGGCACAGGGGCCGAGCCTGACCCCAAACGCCTTGCTGCTGATGGGAGGCAGGCTTCCAGAGCTCACATCCGTGTTTGCTGACGCCATCATTCGCTCAGCGGAGGAGAAAGGCAGCGGCTCGGTAAACGTCACCGTTAACGTCCCGCTGCACATTTACAGCAACCGCAACATGGATTTTTGGCAGGACATACTGGCAAACCCCAAGGTCGGCGGAAACCTGTCTATAACAGTCGAGCAAGTTGTAGAGATGTCCTCTTTTGAGGCAAATATAGACAGCTACTGCGCCGCGATAATGACGCTGTTGCGCTTTGACAAGGGCGTGCGCTACGAGTTTCTGCTTGGTGACACCGTATCAAACGCTGGCTGCAGCTTTATAACTATAGAGAATACCCTCGTTTGTAACGTTCTCGAAAACTGGCTGACGCACGAGGAGGATCTTTTGATATGTTCAGACCCTGGCGTTGTGCGTCAACTGAGCTCAAAGCTCAGCAGTGCGCTGAAATTTTTTCAGCCGCTCATCAGCTATTCGGATAAAGACAACCTGGAGTCTAGTCATTTCCTGTATGACTTTGTCATGTCCGGCTCTCTGCGATATTTACTCACTGTTATGCACCCGATATATATGGATGACGACTTTCTCGCCAAGCTTGCCGTACGCTACCTTACCGACCCGCCTGACAGCGACTTTCACAAATATTACAATAGCCTCTGCTCTAACATGGAGCGCGAGGTAATACTATACCGCACCGCGCTGCTTGAGTACATCTACAGTGGGCGCATCTATCTCTTCGGACGTGAGATGCAGTTGGATAAAGCGGACCGCACGGCGCATTTAAAGCAGCTGTTGGAGAACATACGCTCAGGAGCGTGCACGCTGAAAATTCTCAATGACGACAACCCGCTGCTCTGCCGCAAGGATGCGCGGCTGTCGGTATACCTGAGCCGTAGCGCGGGCTTTATGGCTTCAAACGAAAGCGACTGGTACTCCTCCTTCCGCTTCTGCTCGCACAGGGTTGTGGAGCTGTTCAACACCTTTTTCACTCACCTGTGGCAGCTGGATGACGAATATTTGCTGACAGGTTCTGACGCTGAGGAATTTATTCAACGCGGCCTTATGCTTATGTAAGGCGTGAACGCCATTAAAACTGAGAAAGCGCCGGCCTTGGGCCGGCGCTTCTTGAACAGCAGCTTATTTGTCGAAAGCGGGATTAATTGCGTATACGTTTTTCTGGTCAAGCTTCTCCGTGGCTATGCGGAGGGCTTCACCGAAGCGCTGGTAGTGGATGACCTCGCGCTCGCGCAGGAAACGGATGACGTCGCTGACGTCGGGGTCGTCGCAGAGGCGGAGGATGTTGTCATAGGTAACGCGGGCCTTCTGCTCGGCGGCCATGTCCTCGGTCAGGTCTGCTATGACGTCGCCCTTGACGCCGATGCCGGCAGCGCTCCAGGGCGTGCCGGAGGCGGCAGTGGGGTAGATGCCGGCGGTGTGGTCAACGAAATAGGCGTCGTAACCAGCCTTTTTTATTTGCTCGGGCGTCATGCTCCGCGTCAGCTGGTGGACGATGGTTCCAATCATCTCAAGATGTCCCAGTTCCTCGGTGCCTATGTCCGTGAGCAGGCCTTTGAGCTCGGGGTAGGGCATGGCGTAGCGCTGGCTCAGATAGCGGAGGGAGGCTCCGAGTTCCCCGTCAGGCCCGCCGTACTGGCTTATTATGAACTTAGCGAGGGCGGGGTTGGTGTTTTTGATTTTAACGGGGTATTGCAGCTTCTTCTCATATACGAACATGTTCAGCCCTCCTTGACTTCGCTGTATTCCCAGGGCCAGGGGTCGTTCAGCCAGGTGAAGCTCTTGGCAGTCGAGAGGTCAGAGAGGCTGAGAGGCCCGAAGCGGGCGACGTATTCCTTGCGGCCCTCCTCGTAGAGCTTGAGGAAGGACTTGAACGTTTCAAAAGCCTGGGTATCCGAAGCGTGCGTATCGAGATACAGGCCCAGCTCTTCGGTCACGAAATCCAGAGCCATGAGCTCGCGCAGCTCTGTGGTCTCGGCCGGCATCTGGTTCACGATGTTTTTAAAGGGCAAATCCAGGCCCGGGAACAGCGTGCCGCGGGAAAGCGCCTCGCCGCTCTTATAGGCGGGCTCGCTGCTTTTCTGCGCAGGTATCTGCGCCAGCGCGAGAGGGGCGCACTCGGGCAGGCTGCCCTGCTTGTAGGTGCAGGAGCCCTGTGTATCAGTCTTTTCCAATTTACCTTACCTCCTAAATGTCGTCGGGTAGGGGATGGGACCCTCAAACCATGTTATGCGCGCCTGCCCTGAGCCGTGAAACGCAAAAACAGCGCCGACCACAAGGGTCGGCGCTGTTTCTACTGTATTAGTGGGACTTGTTTACTTCGCAAGCACCTTCTTGAGCCTGGCATAGCGGGGCAGGGAGTTCTCGGTGGGGCGCTCGGGCTCACCCTGGATGAGGGGCAGAGCATAGTCGATGAAGTCCTGGGTGACGCCCTTGCCGTCGGGAAGTATCCACTCGGCCGGGACCTTCTTCTCGAAGTTGGCAACGCTGGTCAGCGGAACGAGCTTCGGGACGCAGTTGTACTGACCATCAACATACTCACGGGCAAAGGCGACCATCTTACCGGTCTCGCCGCCGACGGCGGAGAGGACGGCAACTTCGCCGGCCATGAAAGCCTCGCTGACGTCGGCCTTGGAGGCGAGGTGGGCGCCGCAGCGCTGGAGGAGGGAGAGCTCGATGCCGCGGACCTTGGCGCCGGTCTTTTCTTTCACGACGGAGGCCAGCAGAGAAGCCAGACCGCCGAGCTGGGCATGGCCGAAGCCGTCGGTAGCGCTGGTCTTGGCTTCGGAGACGAAGCTGCCGTCGGCGTAGTGGATACCCTCGGAGACTGCGACTATGCAGTTGCCCTTCTCCTTATATATACGGGAGGCGTCGGCAAGGAACTTGTCCATGTCGAAGTCAGTCTCAGGCAGGTAAATGAGATCGGGCCCGCAGCCGACGAGGCCGGCAAGAGCGGCGCTGGCCGCGAGCCAGCCGGCATGGCGGCCCATGATCTCAATTATGACTATCATGCCCGTGTCGTAGACATGCGCGTCCTTGTAGACCTCGGCGCAGGAGGTGGCGATGTACTTCGCCGCGCTGCCGAAGCCGGGGCAGTGGTCGGTGTTGTAGAGGTCATTGTCGATGGTCTTGGGCACACCCATGACGCGGCATTCATAACCGCTCTTCTCCATGAAACGGCTTATCTTGTCGCAGGTGTCCATGGAGTCGTTGCCGCCGTTATAGAAGAAGTAGCGCACGTCATACTTCTTGAATATCTCAAGAATACGCTTGTAGTCGGTGTCATCTTTTTCGGGATCGGCCATCTTGTAGCGGCAGGAGCCGAGCTCGGAGGAGGGGGTGTTCATGAGCAGGCTGAGCTCGTAGGCATCCTCCTCGCCCATGTCGTAGAGCTTGTCCTCGAGCACGCCCTTTATGCCGTGGGCGGCGCCGTAGACCTTCGTGATGCAGTCTGTGTCAAGCGCAGTCCTGATGACGCCGTAGGCGCTGGCGTTGATGACGGAGGTCGGACCTCCGGACTGACCTATGACACAGGCTCCCCTGAGTGTTTTTTCCATGCTGATACCTCCAAATTCTTATAAAGGTGTTATTGATTATATCATACGTTTGGGATATAATAAATAAGCAATAGCATAAATTTACCGCTTGCAAAGGAGATAATTTTTATGAGCATCGTAACATCCAAAGAAATGTTCCGCAAAGCCTACAACGGTGGGTACGCCATTGGCGCGTTCAACGTGAACAACATGGAGATCGTCCAGGGCATTACCGAGGCCGCCGCTGAGCTTCGCGCCCCGCTCATCCTCCAGGTCTCCAAGGGTGCCCGTGCTTACGCGAATCATACTTACCTCATGAAGCTGGTCGAGGCCGCCGTTATCGAGACCGGCCTGCCCATCTGCCTGCACCTCGACCATGGTGACAGCTTTGAGCTCTGCAAGAGCTGCATCGACGGCGGCTTCACCTCCGTCATGATAGACGCCAGCTCCAAGCCCTTTGAGGAGAACATAGCCATTACGAAGCAGGTCGTCGAGTACGCGCACGATCACGGCGTTGTCGTCGAGGCCGAGCTCGGCACTCTCGCCGGCATAGAGGACGAGGTCAAGGTCGAGGAAGGCCACGCCTCCTACACCCGCCCCGAGGAGGTCCAGGAGTTTGTCGAGCGCACCGGCTGCGACTCCCTGGCCATCGCCATCGGCACCAGCCACGGCGCATACAAGTTCAAGCCCGGCACGAAGCCGCAGCTCCGCTTCGACGTGCTTGAGGCCGTTGAGAAGAACCTGCCCGGCTTCCCGATAGTCCTGCACGGCTCTTCCTCCGTCCCCCAGAACTTTGTCGATGAGATAAACAAGTACGGCGGCAATATGCCCGGCGCCATCGGCGTGCCCGAGGACCAGCTCCGTCAGGCTGCCCGCAGCGCCGTCTGCAAGATAAACATAGACTCCGACCTCCGCCTGGCCATGACCGCAACCATCCGCAAGTACTTTGCCGAGCACCCCGCCGACTTTGACCCGCGTCAGTACCTGAAGCCGGCCCGCGCCGCCATCAAGGAGATGGTCAAGCACAAGATAGTTGATGTTCTCGGCTGCGACGGCAAGGCCGACTGAGCTGTTCCTGGCGCAAACCCAAAGTCTTAAGGAGGGGGTTCGATGAACTTTACCGAAATCCTCGAAAAGTCTGTCGGGAGGCGATATAGCTGCTCCGGCGTCTGTGCCGGGCCGGCCAGCGGTCCCGGCGGCTCTGACGAGCTTGGACTTGAGATAGTCTTTATAGTAAGGCTCATCGTATCCTGCGCCGCGTTTGCGGTGTCCCTGCTCGTTTCGTCTATCCCGGCTCCCTGGCCGGTAGTACTGCTTATACTCGCTGTGCTTATAGCGGGCTGGGACATCGCCGCGGGGGCTGTGTTGAGCATCCTCAAGGGACGTTATCTGGATAAAACGGTCCTCGTCACGCTCTCGGTCGTACTTGCGCTCATCTTCGGCTTCTCAGTTGAGGGAACGGCGCTGGTGCTGCTGTATCAAATCGGCTGCATCTTCGTCGAGTATGCGTACATAAGGACCTATCGCTCCGTGCTCGATGAAATACATTGCGAGCCGGACGACGCCCGCGTTTTCAGCGACGGGGAGGAGAGCATAGTCCCCGCGAACAGCGTTGAGGTGGGAGACACCATCATCATCCTGCCCGGCGAGCGCGTCCCCTGCGACTGCATCGTGCTTGAGGGTACATCCAGCCTTGACAAATCCCCACTCGGGGATTACTCCGGCGCAGTCATGGTGAAGGAAGGGGACGAGATACTCTCAGGCTGCATAAACCGCGAGGGCCAGCTCCGCTGCGAAGTCACGTCCACATCGACCGATTCCGCCGCCGTAGCGCTCTATTCTGCGGTGGAGAACGGCGCGAAGAGGGGAGACGTTGTACCAGGCACCTTCGCCTGGATACAGACCTATCTTACGCCCATCATAACCGTCGCCGCCATCCTCGTGCTGGTGCTGCTGCCGCTCATCTTTGACATTCCCATTGATGAAGCCGTCCGCCGCGCCGCTATGCTGCTGGTGC
>NHCFR05603__coassemble_230_pt1 | contig 63469 bp, 57 predicted proteins | sample NHCFR05603__metabat2_high_PE_010 | metagenome-assembled genome bin NHCFR05603
GAGTAGACGTTGTCGTTTATCTTCACGCCGCGGTAGTTGTACTTCGCGCGCTTTTCGCGCAGCGCGCGCACGGTGGCAAAGGTGCGGTAGTCGATGATGGGCTGGTGGTGATTTTCAATCACTATCTGCTCGACCTCGTCGCGCTTCACGTCGCGCCCGTTTATCTTGGCGCGCTGGTACTTGCCCTGACGCAGAGTGCCGATGTAGAAGTCGTTGTCCAGTATGCCCTGCACGGTGACAATGCTCCATGCGTTTTTGACGCTGCGGCGGTAGTCCTCGCCCTCGGCCACCTTGCGCTCGCGCTCTGACATCCGCGGCGTGGGGACGCCCTCGTCGGTGAGCGCGTTCGCTATGCGCTTGTAGCCCCAGCCGTCGATGTAGAGCCGGTAAATGCGGCGTATCACGTCGGCCTCGACGGGTACGACCTCGAACTGCTGCTGTTTGTTGACGATGTAGCCGTAGGGCGCGGCGCAAATCCACTTGCCATCCTCCTGACGGCGGCGTATGACGGACTTCACCTTGCGGCTCGTGTCCGTGACCGGCATCTCGTTTAAGAGGAACTGGAACTGTATCTTGAGCCAGTCGTCGTCATTGGGGAAGTCTATGTTGTCGCCGATTGAGATTATACGCACGCCCGCGTCGCGCAGGTCTTCCAGCTCCACCAGCCCGCGGCTGTTGCGGCGCGAGAAGCGGGAGAAGTCCTTGACCACGAGTATGTCCAGCCGGTGTGACACCAGCTCGCGCCGCATGGCCTGATACCCCTCGCGCTGTTCAAACGTGTAGCCCGAGCGGTCGCGGTCTTCGTAAAACACCAACTCCGACCCCGGAAACTTGCGCGCGACAAAGTCCGAGATAATGGCCTTCTGGTTCTCAATAGAAGTGTTGTCCCGGTCAAGCTCCTCGTCAACAGATATGCGGCAGTACCCGGCAATGCGGAGCGTATGAGCGTCGGACATGTAAACACCTCCTTATGCAATGACGATGTGATATGATGGGTTGTTTGTTGATGTTATTGTACCATAGGGGTGGGGCGGTTGGCAAGGGGGAAAGTGAGGTGTTGGCAGCATTTCTTTCAGCAGCTGAGACTTCTAAAATACCTCACAGTACAAACTTTCACCTTGCAACAGCGCAATCCCCGGGGAGCAGAGCTCCCCCGGGGATGCTTCTTCATCTCTCCATCGCGCTTGCCTTGCGTTTGCGGTGCAGGCGCAGGTCGTGTTCTTTGGCGGGGGCGCTTTGCTCCCGGGCGGCCTTTTCCTGCTCTATCTCGCGCTCGGCGGAGCGCAACTTGTTGTACTCGAGCAGGTCGAGGACGCTTGCTTTCAGGTCGCCGTCGCCGGAATGGTACTCGCAGACAGTGTACTTCTTCGGCTTGTACTCCGCGCGCAGCGCGCGGAGCCGCTCGCGTATCTTTTCATCGCCGCGCTCGGCACGGGTCAGCCACACGGCGACGATTTTCTGGTTCTCCATAATATCTATTTGCAGTGCAAATCAGCTCCTTTGGTAATAGCTTCCGCGTCTCGCGCGGGTTTTATACCTTCTTCCGGCATTTCGCCGCCTGATTTGCTTCTTAGGTTTCTTCAATTTGCGCGCGGATCTCAAATCATCCGTACGTTGCGTACGTATCGTACGCCTGTTTTCAACTCACCCGCTGTAAGACCTCGATGCCGAAGTAGCCGCGCACGCGGCGGCCTCCGGGCAGGTACAGGTTGTTGGTCGGTTCGAGGTTGTACTCGCGGCGGTTCTCGTTGAGGAAGGCCGCGAGGCTCCTGGCCGAGAGCGCGTGCAGCGCGTTGTCCTCGCACCAGAGCTTATACACGGCGTAGATCTCGCGGCTGCTGGCCTCGGCGTCGGCTTTGAGGCGTATGTAGCCCTCGCTGCGCATGAAGTCCACAGCGTTGTTGCCGTCGCTGACCGCTTCGGCCATGTTCTCGCGGGCGCGCTCGCTGACGGTGAAATGGTAGTTGTTCTCGATAAGCCTTTGCAGCCCATCGAGGCACCAGAGGAAGATGCCCTCCGCCTCCGCGCACATCTTTTCAGCGATAAAGGGGTCGTCCTCGCGGTTGCTGTCTTTGGACTTCGTCGTGAGGATTATCTGCCGGCGGAAAAAGCCCTCGCTCCGGTCGTAGAGAGCTTTGAGCGAGCCGTTCCCAAAGCCGAGGAAGCGGACGTAGAGGTCGCCCTGGTAGCTCTGCTGCCCCTTGCGTTCGAGGTCCATCGGCAGCTCGGCGGTCACGATGGCCTTTATGTGGTTGGTCTGCGGCAGGGCTTCGAGCTTCATGTCGTCGTCGAGCATGACCAGCTCGTGTTCCAGATCCGCGCGGGCAAAGCGCGAGGCTTCAATTTTGGCGATGCTGCCCGTCGCCATGTTCGAGCCGAGCAAAGAGCGAAGCACCACGCCAATCCTGCTCTTTCCCTCGCCGCCTCGTCCAATCAGCATGAGCATCTTCTGCCCCTTCGTCGTCGGCAGGAGACAGTAGCTCATGAACTCCTGCAACGTGGGTATGTCCTCCGGGTGCAGCAGCTCGCCGAGGAACTTGAGCCACGTCTCCGGCGCAGATGCGTCCGGCTTATACGCCACCGGGAGGCGGTTGCGGCAGAACTCGCGCTCAGAGCTGAACGTCCCGTCGAGGAATAGCGTGCCGTTGGCGACGTGTATGCGGTCGCGCTGGATAGGCAGGTCGGGCGCGTAGGCTTCAAGCCGCAGGGCTTCGAGCAGGTTGTTCACCCGCTTGCCGAGGCCGGTGGAGAAGTGCGGCTTGAGCATTTCGTAAATTTCACGTCTGAGCCTGCCCTCGTCCGTGACGCGGCCTTCGACGGTGAAGAAGGTGCCGTTGACGCTCTTCATCGGGTGCTCACGCAGGAACTCCTCGCAGAATTTGACCTCGTTGACGGTCTTGCCGTCGTACCATTCGGGGAGCTCAACCATGGCAGGCCTCCATCAGCCGGGCGGTTTTGCGCTCCACATCTCGAGTCTGCCCGGCGTTCGCGCCCGCGTCGAGCAGATAGCTTGTCCACGCCTCGAGCAGGCAGGCTTCTCCGTAGTCCGGACGCATCTCCTCGTCCGGCGACTGCGGCGCGAGCAGCGTCCGGCATCGAGCCAGTTCGCGCTTGCACGCCGCCAGCCCCATCGGCGGCACAAGCCTGCCATAACCGAAGTCCGCCTCCAGCCTCCTTGCCACCTCGCCCTTCGAGCAGCCGAGCAGCCCAGCCGCGAGGTCGATAATATCGCCGTGCGCGCCGCAGCCAAAGCAGTGGAAGTGGTCGTCGTAGAGCTTTAGGCTCGGCATCCTGTCCGCGTGGAACGGGCAGCGCATGAAGCCGTGCTTCACCGTCCCGTAGCGCCGCGCCGCCTCGATGGGCGGCACCGTTCTTTTGATTTTGTTGTAGTCGATAGTTTTTTACCTCCTGATTTGGAATATATAAAAAGAGCGCCTGCCTTGCGGCAAACGCTCACGTCTTCGGGGTAACGCTACCCCTCTATTATAACATGGATTGAGAACGGTCAAATTGTTCCTGAGAACTAAAAATTTTTTGAAAAATTTTCAGTCGAGGAATTTCTGGTACTCTTTAGTCACGAAATCCTCATAGGCTGCGGCTATTTTGGCGATACGCTTGTGTACGGCGCTCGCAGTCTTGAAACCCACGGCGTCGGCAATCTCCTGCTCGGTGTGCTGTTCCATGCGCAGTCTGAGAATCTCGCGATCCTGTTCGGACAGCCGCTGTGCAAAGGCGTCAATCTGCCCCTGCGAGAGCACCTTGCGTTCGAACTCCGCGCGCGGGTCGGTGACGTTCATAATGTCGCCGCCTTCTTCGACCAGCGCGTCGAGGGAGATGGATTTACCGCTGCGGTTGTGGTTCCAGTGGCGCATGAAATCGTTGCGGACGACACTGCTTTTGTTCTCGTAGTCCTCCAGCGTGCGGTTTTCCCAGATGGCGTCAATCATCGGCTGCCAGTTTTCTTCCTCAATGACCTGGTCGGTCATGTTGCCCACGAGGTTCCAAAACTGCGGCCATGTGTACCACTGCATTTCCTCGTCAGGCCCGACGGTGTAAAGCGTCTGGAAGGATATGTACTCACGCTCTATCTTGCGTCGAAAATAGCGGAGTATGTCGTATGAGAGCTGCCACAGCGGGAAGTACCCAGTGTACTGCTCACGGCTGCCGGGGATTTCACCGTAGTTGCCCTTTGAGTCCTTGACCTGGAAAAACTGCCACGCCGTCCACGACCAGCAGTCCCAGACGAGTTCGGCGAACTTATCCTGCTTGATGATGTCCAGGCATGCCTGCGAACGCAGCGCCTCGAAGGGCTTGCGCGGGATTTTGAGCGCCTCCGGCCACTTCTCCACGAGCACACGCGGCATGAGGTAAAACATGGTGAGCCAGGAGAGGTAAGAATCCTGCGGGATTTCGATGATGCCGGTCGGAGTGACGACTATGAATCCTTTCGGGCCTTTGCGATCTGCCATGAAACGGTTGTCTCCTTGTACCTTTTTGGATGATTGTACCACGAGAATATGAACGTTTCAACACAGACCGTTGGATTAGCGCTGAGAACGTAGGGACAAGCGTAGAAACCCGAAGGGCGCACTTCTATACATGGGAACCATGTATGTGCTATTAACAGCCCGGACGCCTGAGCATCCGGGCTGTTTGCGTCGCTGTGCTCCGGGCAAAGGCGCGTCACTGCGTTTTGCCTGCTCCTCCTGCTAATTCATGTGATTGTAACCTTGATGTCGAGAAAAAATAAGCGCCCCTCGGGTGCGCAGCCGCAAAAGTCTCCCGGCCGTATGACCGGGAGACTTTTGCGTTAGTGGGTTTGGGAGCTATTCCCAACAAGGCAAAAAGGCAAAGCGTATATACGCAGCCCCTGCTTGCGATTTAGCAAGTGGGGGCCTCTTTGCCCTGCTTGCAGCCGTTAGATTATAAGTCAAACAGCTTTTTCATTTCCGCTTCCATCGTTCCGTTTTTTGCATACTCCAAAGTATCACAAAGGCGTATGTTATTCTTCTCTATATGTATTTCGTCGCTAAATCCAAGAATGTATCTCAAACAAATACGGTATATGATCTCTGTTGGAACGTAAATGGAATATAATGCCGATTTTAATCAACAACACCAATGTCCGCAAGCAATGGGTGGCATTCTGCGGGGCATTCCAAACGGACATCATCTACGAGCCAGCAAACGAGGATTCCACGGTCATGCAACAGATAATCCTCGATCCAGTTTTGCTGTGGTTTTTCTTGTAGAACTATACAGAGGATTGCTCCATCTTTGCCGCTACGATAGCGGTATTCATACAATTGTGATATTGCTTTGCGTATTTGGCTGAGTGCATTTCTACTATTATTGGACTTTACTTCAAAAATATAAGTTTGTCCTGCAATTTCAGCATATAGATCAATAAACACATTTTCGTAAGGGGAATGGCTGTTGGCTCGTAATTTCGCAGCAAGCATTGTCAATATTCTAGCATGCTCACGGTTTGCTTTTTCTCTGCATATAAGCGTCTCATAAGGGTCGGCCCGATTTCCAGAGGCCGCAAACGCCCTAACCTGGTTTGACTGATATTCCCTAAGTGTCGGAAATGGCTGATCGGCTATTTCAATCGAAGTGCCAATCGGTGGGGCTGCAAGGATCGTATCGAGCGTATCAATTCCATCGGAAAGTGCAGTCAAGATATCCATTGGCATAGTTAAGGAATCAAAATATACTCCCCACCCAGGACTTAGGATGACTTGCCGGCACATGTTATCAATATTAGTTGCACCATAACAGGGCTCAAAAGCGCTAAAATTATGCGTCATACCGCTGATGGTCTTTATATATGGGTATGCCCTATCATTGTCAGCAATCGAAAGTCCCTCATGCTGAATCCTATGAAAAAGACCCGTTCTCTCAAAAATATGGAAGTTTCTTTTAAAATTAGTCAAACTGCTTCCCGAAGTTGCCCAAGCCGGAGGCATATTGTACGCATAATCATCTAATACAGATTTAATAACATTTAGTGGAGGAGAAAAGCTTTGATTAATGCGGCTATCGTTGAAAAGCATAAAAATTGTAGGGTAATCAACTGTTATCTCCGGCAACGGGATACCGTATATTTCATGCTTAACCACAACTACACGGCAAATCAGCCTCAATGGATTAATATGAATATTATTTTGGATTTCACGGACTGTATCAACCAAGGCGTTGCTTTGAATGCGAAGTGATCCAGGTACCGCACCTGCCCCGTTTGGATATTGAAAAAGGGCCAGTTGAGTCCTGCAAAATGCTTCTGCATCGGGCTCGGTCGAGCATAGAAAATGTTTTGCGGCTTTTGATAAGTAAATTCGCCAGGTTCCTGCCTCATTTCTTATATGGAACAGCCCTAGATATGTCCCATACGCCCCAAACTCATCACGAAAATTGGCAACGTCTCGCAATGCGTATGGAGACCGGCCACTTATGGCAGAAAAACGATCAGCCAATAACTCCCGATCTAATTCCTCACCATCAAACATAGAGAAGATGTCAGCAATTTCAAGCAAATAATCTCCCCACTCTGGACGGGAGCTTTCAATTTTATTGGTAAAGAATTTTTTAACTACTGGCTCTGCTGGTAATGCCATAAAGCGCCTCCTAAAAAATGCAGCAAACCACTGTCATCAAGCGAGGATAACCATGATTTGCTGCAAACATTCTTTTATTAATCTTCCGTAAGGTAGTCCAGACCAAGCCGCTTAATAATCTCAGTATAGTTTGGTGCATCCTTAACACCAAAAACTTCTCGCAGTAAATTAGCACCAATTACAGCGGCAAAAACAGGCGGAACAGCATTTCCGACTTGCCGTATCGGATGCCTGCTCGTTCCAGAGAACACCCAGTAATCAGGAAAAGTTTGAATTCTTGCAGACTCTCTTGGCGTAACTTCGCGCGGAGAAAAAGGATGAACATGGCCTTTGCCCCCGCCTTTATCTGAGCCGACAACAATAGTAAAACTCGGCTTGTCTGGGTTGAGGCGGTTAATTCTGGTTTTAGAATCCCGCTCACCAAACTTTAATGCATTGTATCTTTCCGTTACAGCTTTTCCATGAACCCGGCCAACATGGTTTGGCATCACCCCTGGCAAAGGATCAGGCAAATTATGAAAAGCTTGTCTTACGGTAACTGCAGGGAGCAGCCCTTTTTCCGCTTCGTCTGCGCTGATTGCATGGGTCTTTGCTGGGCAGGCAACTTCCTTTGTTTTTGCTCCGTAGATAATCACGCGGGAGCGATATTCTGGAACGCCAAACGATGCAGTATCTAATAAGTAATGAACCACATGATAAGTTTTTTTGCCATCGGCGTTTACGGATAGTTCTTTTTTAAACTCCTCAAAAACTTTCCCATCATCAATTGTAAGTAGACCCGCCACATTTTCAAACACAAAGCATTCCGGCTCGATCTCACGGATTACACGCAAATAATCCCATAAAAGAGTTCCACGAGGATCCTCCATTCCTTTTCTTTGCCCAAAAACTGAAAACGACTGGCAAGGAGGGCCACCATATACCAAAGAAACTTCACCTTTTTTTAATCTTGCATCTGAAAGCATTTCAGAGGTAGGGTACTCTTTGATATTTTTTTGGACAATTGCCGCTTCTTGCAAAAAATGAAAGCGTTCACTATTCTCTAATTCCTTCTTGTTGTTAGCAAGTGTTTGGCAACTATGATAGTCTATATCTGTACAGAGACGTGTCGTAAAGCCTGCTGCCTCCATTCCTAGGTCAAATCCGCCTGCGCCGGAAAACAGCGAAATAGCATAAAACTTTTTCATATCAACGATTCTCCTTTCCGGCATAACAATACATCTTAATTATAACGGCAATTGCAAAGGTTTGCAATAGAAACAGACAAAATTTTTCTGAATCTGCAAACTATGATGGTATGGAGCTTAAAGAACAACGGAAATCGGGCTGACGGAATGCTTCTAAAAGAAGCGCACGCTATGCTTTTTGATTTAAAGAAGGTGAAAGATCTCGAGTAAAGGCCGTCTAACTGTTTTAACAGCAGAACATACAACATTCAGGGGTTTGGCTTTTCGCTATCACATAGTAGCGCCGCCGCCCCAAATGTGCTATAATCCACCTATATCCATCGAATCGAGGCACAGCCATGACCGAAGTTGTTGCGGCTCTCATCTGGGAGGGCGGGAAGTTCATGATTTGCCGGCGGCCGGCGCACAAAGCGCGGGGGCTGCTGTGGGAGTTCGTCGGCGGTAAGGTCGAGTCGGGCGAGACGAAAGAGCAGGCGCTTGTCCGAGAGTGCCGCGAGGAGCTGGCCATAACCGTCGCCGTCGGCAGCGTGTTCACCGAGGTCACGCATGTTTACCCCGACCTCACGATCCACCTCACCCTCTTCAATGCGCGGATAGCCGAAGGCACGCCGCAGAAGCTGGAGCAAAACGACATACGCTGGATAACACCGGCGGAGATAGACGATTACGACTTCTGCCCCGCGGATGAGGAGATTTTAAGAGAAATACAAACACTAAAAATCAGAGATATGAGGGGGATGAGCGATGGTAAGCGACTTTGAAAATGCTGTTCTGAAAATTATTTCAGAACACCCCAACGGTATCAAGGCAAAAGATGTTGCACAAATTATAGGCTGCGATCGGAGGGATGTAAATTCCGCTCTCTATGGCAAGCTTAAAGGACGCTGCTATCAAGATTCCTCATACAAGTGGTTTCTGAATGCGAAGCAGAACGTAAAAAAAGCGGAGACCAGCACGGCACCGCCGGATAAGAAGCTTGCGGATTTGTGTGGGTATTACTTAAATTGTATAAGCTTAGAAGAAAGCCAGGGCATCTCTGCCTTTTTAACATCCAAGCATTCATTAAATTATGCCGAACTCCCCGGTATTTCTGTTGATGGCTCGGATGACAGTATCGCAAAACTCATTCATAAAGTTTCTGCTGATAAAAAGTTAACTGCAAATGTGGGATATCCTGTCCTTATTGAAAAATTCTTTTCTTCTAAGAGTAATCAGAACTTTTTAAAAATAGCACCGGTCTTTCTGTTCCCTGTCGAAGTCTCAGGAGGAGCCGTGTCAGTTGCGCCGATTCCTCGCGTTAATATGGAGGTTATTAAGCAGTATTCATCCAAGGACATTAACACACAGGTATACGACCTCGTTGAGTTGGAAAACGATCTTGGACTTAATACTCCTGACACTGATATAGATTTGGATGAGGTGGTAGCACGACTGCAATCAATTCGTGATTGGCAATGGAGAGAGAAACTTGATCCGGCTACAATATCCAATATTCCGCCGGCGGATAAGCTGACTGAAGAAGGCGTGTATAATAAAGCAATTTTTATTGTATCGGAGCGCTCACCTTATACGGTCGGCCTTGAAGCGGAACTTCATCAGCTTGCACAACTTGACGAAGACTCATATCGTGGTACGGCTTTATATGACTGGGTGCATCATGGCTTGGAAAACGCAGAAAGCGTGCCTGTTGATGATATGCCGCTGCTCGAAGTTCTGCCAATGAATTCTGAGCAGGAGCAAGCTATACGCCATGCATCTTACGATAAACTGACAGTTGTTACCGGCCCTCCGGGAACAGGCAAGTCTCAGGTCGTTACCGATTTGCTGGTCAACGCTGCATGGAATGGCAAAAGTGTACTGTTTACAAGCAAGAACAATAAAGCGGTTGATGTCGTTGAAAAAAGAGTAAATGAACTTGGTAAACGGCCGATTATGCTTCGTATTGGCGGAACACAATTTGCATTCCATTTAGCCGAAATAATATCTAATTTGCTGTCATATACAGCAGATCAAAATGACACTCAGGAATATCGGCGCTACCTGGCGTTATATAGGGAAAAGGTCGAAGAATATCGAGAGCTCAAGAAGAAGAAAGATGATGTTGTCGGCTTGAGAAATCATGCAGATCATTTGGAGCAAAAAGTCTGCGAGTTGCGTAACGAGTGGGAAAAGTGGATTAATAATATAACCGAAATTGATGCTGATGAATGTGAAAGTACGGTGAGCCGCTTTGAAACGGCGTACGAATCTTGGGCTCGTTCGCGCAGCTCGTTCTTTGGCAGGATGTTTTGGTTTATAAATGGTGCGGGTAAAACTGCCGAACTCGAAAACAGCGTTTCTGAGCTGAACAAAATGTTCATCAAATACGAGAGGCCTATACACTTTGATACTGTTGAGAGGCTTGATCCTAAAAATTACAAGAAAACTATCGACAGTGCAAAACAAATGGTGTACGCGCTGAAAACCATACTGGAGTACCGGGAAGCTCTTGCTGATTTGCTTTCGGCGCCCAAATTCGAAGATATTGACAGACGGCTGATGGCCCTCAAGCAGGAGCTTGCAGACATAGCAAAAAACCTTTGGAGCAAATGGCTTGTTACAAGGCCGCTTCAGATAGACTCCGCCAGCCGTGTCGAGATGAACGAATATGTTTCGGCTATGCGCCTAATCGGGGATGTTGACCTTGCGGATTTCCCTGATATAAAGAAAAAGTTTAAGAGTTTGCAGGCTAAAATGACGGCATATCTGCCGTGCTGGGCAGTTACATCTTTGTCGGCCAAAGGAAGGGTTCCTTTTCAGCCGGGTATATTTGACGTGGTCGTAATAGATGAGGCCAGTCAGTGCGATATTGCTTCGGCTCTTCCCATGCTGTTCAGGGCGAAACGAGCGGTAATAATAGGAGACCCAAAACAGTTAAGCCACATCAGCACCGTATCAAGAAAACAGGATTTAAGCCTGCTGCAAAAACACGCTATCAATGTAGGCTGGGCATATACGACAAATTCTCTATATGCAATAGCGAGCAGCTTGGCAAACCCGGCTCAGATTATCCAGCTGCGTGACCATCATCGTAGTTTCGGAGATATAATCGAGTTTTCAAACACCGAATTTTATGACGGGAAACTGCGTGTGGCAACAAACTACAATAGCTTGAGGTATCCGAAAAACACCAAACCGGGTATAAGGTGGCTCGATGCAGCGGGTAAAACAGTGCGGCCTCCCTCCGGCGGCGCTTATAACGATGCAGAAGCAGAAATGATAATCAAAGAGATTAAGCGGCTGATTATAGACAACGACTATAATGGAACAGTTGGAGTTGTCACCCCTTTCAGAGCCCAAGCTGAAAGGATTATCAGAAAGATAGAAAGTTTGCCTGAACTCAAAAGAGCGTTGGCGAAAAATGATTTCTTGGTTGATACGGTTCATAAGTTTCAAGGCGATGAGAAAGACGTAATGTTCTTTTCACCGGTAATATCAGCCGGTACGACCAATGGCGCCCTGAGCTTTCTAAAGAACACGGGAAATCTATTCAATGTTGCCATAACAAGAGCCAAGGCGGTACTTGTAATCGTTGGCGATGCAAATTACTGCTCAAAATGCGGCGTCCCATATATGGAGCACTTCGTTACTTACGTTAAAAAACTTAAATCACAGCAGGTTCGGGAAGCAGCGATGGCCGCAAACTATCCCGCTGATCGCAGATACCCGAAGGTTTCCAACCCTGAGCAGGTGTCCGACTGGGAGCGATATTTCTATACGGCTCTTTTTGACAACGGGATCAAGACCATTCCCCAATATCCGGTCGATAAATATAAACTGGATCTCGCAATTGTCGCCGGAGGCCGAATGCTGGACATAGAAGTGGATGGAGAAATGTATCACAAGGACTGGAATGGAGAACTGAGCTACAGAGATCAACTGCGAAATCAGCGCATGTTTGAGCTTGGTTGGGATGTGAGACGATTTTGGGTGTATCAGATACGCGATGATTTGCAAGGATGCATAGAGAGCATCAAACGCTGGTGTATGAAGAACCAGTAACCAAGAAAGGAGCGAGCCCATGGACATTGAACGCGCGAAAGAGCTGCTTTCCGCCCTTGCCGACGGGGTGGATCCGCTTACCGGCGAGGTGCTGGACAGGGGCAACGTCTGCAACAAGCCGGAGATAATACGGGCGCTGCACACGGCGGTTCGTGCGATGGAGATGCGGTATATACCGGAGGACAGCGACAGGCCGCGTAATGCCAGCAAGTCGTGGAGCCGTAGCGAGGACGAAAAGCTCTGCCAGATGTTTGATGCCGGCTGGAGTTCGCGGAAAATATGCGACGCACTGGGTCGCTCGTCAGAGGGTGTCGCCGCGCGGCTCGTGAGACTCGGAAAAATAAGCGAGCGGAAAGAATTCCGACAGCGATAACGCAAACCAGGGAGGCGGCACAGTGACAGGGGAAAAGTTCACCTTGATGCAATACACCATCAGCTCGATACTTGGCATGATAGACGCCGAGGACTTTGTCATACCTGAGATCCAGCGGCCGTTTGTCTGGAAGCGCAGCCAGGTGCGCGACCTCATTGACTCGCTGTATCAGGGCTACCCGACGGGCTACATCATCACCTGGAAGAACCCGGACGTCAAAACGAAGGACGGCGGGCGCGCAAACGGCAAGAAGGTGCTCATAGACGGCCAGCAGCGCATCACGGCGCTTATGGCTGCAATTGCCGGCGCGGAGGTTCTTGACGAGGACTTCAACCGGGACAGGATAAAGATAGCCTTCAACCCTTTGGCGACCGACGAGAGCAAGCGATTCGCCGTTCAGGACGCCTCACACCTGAAAAACAAGCGTTGGATTCCCGATATTTCCGTCCTTTTCAAGCCGGATTTCGACTCCTTCAACTTTGCCATTCAGTACTGTGAAGAGAACGAAGGCGTTGCGCCGAACGAGATAAACCGGGCGGTAAACGAGCTGAAAGGCATTGCCAACCGGCAGATAGGCGTCATTGAGCTTGCGCATACGCTCGACATAGACGAGGTCACGGAGATATTCATCCGCATCAACTCCAAAGGCACGGCGCTGAGCCAGTCGGACTTCGTCATGTCCAAGATGGCCGCGGATACGGAGCACGGCGGCGGCCTCATGCGCAAGGCGGTGGACTATTTCTGCCACCTCGCGGCCAAGCCGGAGTTTTACGGCAATATGCAGAAGGACGCCGAGTTTGCCGCGACAAAATACGCCCTCAGGCTCAGCTGGCTCGCCAAGGACAACAGCGACATATACGACCCGGACTACGGCGACATGCTGCGCGTCTCCTTCATGCACCAGTTCCGGCGCGGCAAGCTGTCCGATCTCGTCAGCCTGCTTTCCGGCAGGGATTTCGAGACCAAGGAGTTCCGCGAGGACATCGTCGCCGATTCGTATGAGCGGATAGACAAGGGCATCCTGAACTTCATCAACGAATACAACTTCGAGCAGTTCGTGCTCGCCGTCAAGGGCGCGGGCTTCGTTTCGCGCAAGCTCCTGAGTTCCGCCATGACGCTTGACTTTGCCTATACGCTCTATCTCATACTGCACGACTCGCCGGAGATACCCAACGACCAGATAAAGCGTTACGTCCAGAAATGGTTTGTGCTCTCAACCCTTACCTCACGCCACATCGGCTCGCCCGAGTCGCAGATGGACAGGGATATGCGCAGCATACAGGAAAAGGGCTTTTTGGGCTTCCTCTCCGAGACGGAGGCGTCGGCGCTCTCCGAGACGTTCTGGACGGTCACGCTGCCGCAGAATCTGGAGACCTCGTCCGTGAACAGCCCGGCATTCAACGTGTTTCTCGCGGCGCAGGAGCATCTGGGCTGCAGCTCGCTGCTGATGAACGGCCTCAAGGTCGGCGACCTGATAACCATATCCGGCGACATACACCACATCTTCCCGCGCGCCTATCTCAGAAGCAATGGCGTGGAGAGCAAGACCAAGTACAATCAGGTGGCCAACTACATATACCTCGACACGCAGGTCAACAAGGCCATAAGCGACGACGCGCCCTGCGAGTATTTCGGCCGAGCCATGCGCCAGTGCGAGACAAAGCAGCCGGAGCTTGGCAATATCACTGACGCGGACAAGCTGAAAGAGAACCTCGCCGAAAACTGTATCCCCGAATCCGTCGTACACATGGACGCCTCCAGTTACGACGAGTTCCTCGCCGAGCGCAGAAAGCTGATGGCCGCAATGATGCGGAGGTATTATATGGGTCTGTGAGGAGAGGCTCACCCTCATACAAATAGCCAAAGGTCGCCCGAGGCGACCTTTGGCTGTTACTTTTTGCCGCTCAATCCTCCAACCCATGCATCCCCGCGGCGCGCTTTAGATAACCCTCCAGCGTTCCGTCCAGCGTCATCGTTGCGTACTCGCGCGGGGCATTGTATATGAGCCAGTCCAGTTCGGTGCGCATTGCCGGGGTGGTGTCGAGGCTGTCCTCTATGCCGGGCGTATAGATGCTCAGCTTCTCGCCGCCGGTGTAGCGCAGCTCTACGCAGGCGGTGTCGATATTGAACTCGCAGGATAATAGCTTCTTCATTGCTCACTCACCCAGCCGCGCGTAGTCCTGATACATCAGCCGCAGCTTGTCCACCGTTTTTGTAGTGTGAAAATGCCCGGCGTACCAGCGGCCGTAGTCCAGACGGTGCTCGATTTCATCCAGCCAGCGCTCAGTGCTTGTGTCGACGCTGCTCTGGTCTATGAAGGGCAGGAAAGCCTCGGTGGGCTCGTAGCTGAGCGGCGTGGTGTGGCTGAGGACGGCGTCGACCTGCCAGCCGCGGCTTGCGAGCGCGCGCTCGACCCGGCGCTTGATCTCGGCACTCGGCTGCTCGTCGGGCCACCAGGCCGCACCGCGCAGAAGGCGGTACTCCTTATCGATGCTGTACGCGCCGCCGATGGCGATGCAGCTGCGGCCGGCAAGCTCGTACACCTCGCCGTCGAGGGAGAAGAGCAGGTTCGGGTGCTCCGGCTGTACCATGACGCGTGCGCCGAAGCGCTCCGCTTCCTCGTAGCCCAGCGCAGCCGTGGGCCGCGCCTCGTGATTGCCATGGATGCACAGCAGCGTTACCGGCATCGTGTCTATGTACCGTTTGAGTTTTTCGTCGCGGTGATCGAGGTAGTAGTTGACGCCGGCGTCGCCGAGTATTATCAGCACGTCGCCGAGCGTCGTATGATTGTCTCGGCAGAAGCACGCGATGCGCTCAAAGCGCCCATGCGTGTCGCCGGTGAGGTAGACGTTCATGCGGACACCTCCTTAATATGGACAGCGGGCGGCGCGAGCCGCCCGCTTTGCTATTTCTCTTCCTTCCCCTCCAGCTCCGCGACGCCTTCTATCACGTCCGTTATCAGCTTCATCGTTTTGGCGTTCTCGGAACTTATCACAGGGCGGCCCATTTCGCGCTCTAACTCTTTTCTTGCGTTGCCGGCGACGCTGCCGCCGCGTTGGGCTACTGCCAGGTTTTCAGCCATGCCTTCGGGCTTTTCGGCCTGGGAGATGCCGGTCGCGCTGGCCTCGGCGAGCATGTTGAGCACCAGCTCCAGGTCGCTCATGTTGTCGCGCAGATTCTCCTTCTTGAGCCCCTTGTAGCCCTTGTACTGCCGCGTGGTCATGCCCGACCAGGCCTTGCTTATCTCGTCGGTCAGTATCGCGTACTCGCGTCCCTTCTGCACGCCGCGCTTCTGCCACTCGTCGGTCAGCTCGTTGCGTATCCGTATCGAGAGCAGCCGTTGATGCACCCACTCCTCGCTGTAGCCCTTTTTCAGATAAGTCTCCAGCGCGCGGTCTATCGCCTGCTCGGGGTCTATCGTCTCGTCTATCCGCTCGCGCCCCACGCGCGCCAGCCAGAGCTTGAACGGCTCGGCCTTCGGCGAGGGGATGGACTGGATGATGCGCAGCAGCTGCTCCGTGTCCGCAACGTCGGTAAGGCGGCGCTTGCCATCCTTGGATTTCAGTTTCAACTGCTGACAATTTGTCAGCAGTTCATCTGCGCCCTCATCCTTGAGCCGCTGCTTGAGCTTGGCCCAGTAATTGCTAGCGCCGCGCTTGCCCTTTTGCTCCGTCAGCGCACCGACCACGTCGACAACGGAAAAATACCACTCCTCGCGCTCAGGATCCCAGGCGGAGCGTATAGGCTGGTCTTCAAACAGTTGAATAGCGTCATTGCTCATAGTATGTACCCCCAAGAATAATTACTTTAATTATACCACATTTTGCCCGAAACTACAACATTTATGTAACTTTTCGGCCCACCTCCTGCATTGCGGAGCAGAAGCGTTCCCATGGCTCCAACGTTGTCTGTGACGGGTCGCCCTCGCGGATGCGCATGGTGCGGCGGATCTCTTTGGGGATGACTACTCGGCCCAGGTCGTCTATGCGCCTGACTATGCCGGTCGCTTTCATGGCTTTTCCTCCTGCCTTTATTTCTTTTCGCAGGAATTAGTATCCGCAGTTTCGTTTTGCCTATGCGCGGCCCAAAAATTGGCGCATCTGAACCGGACTTGCTTTCTTCTCCCTTCTTTATCGAAGTTTCTCCTGAGTGCGAGCTCAGTCGGGATGATGGACAGCAGCGGCGGGATGAGCTGTACTCCGCAGACTATGCCGCCAATGATGTTGATGCAAGCTGTTTCCAAACCAAGCACAAACAGCATGGAGATCACGGTCGCAGGAAGCATTCGAGGCCCATTATCCGCCATGCCCTCCCGCAATATATAATGGGATCAAATCCCCGGATCTTATCTATTGCTGATCGGATAGCTGCGATAACGGTCAAACTGCCCGCCGGTGAACTCACTCACCGGCGGGCCTCCTGAACAACGTGCTCCGCAAGGTCATTGCAGGCATTTGCCTGTGAACGGCGGCTCATGCAGGGCTGGAAAAGGGAAGTTTATCACAGCCATGCTGCTGTTTACTGATGAGGCAATACCAAAGTTGGTCGGCAAAATGCTTCCTTCTTTAAACTAGAGCTATCAAAACCGCTTTCTGAATCAACTCCTGCTCTGCACACAGAAGCGCGGCTTTCGCGTCATTTTACCGCATTCTCAGTGAAGCGCCAGAGCATCGCAGCGTCATACGTACGGACGGCCACGCCTCTGTTCTGGGCAATGCTCATCCTCAAAATCTCATATACCCGTTCACGGCTTAGTACATATTCACCAGGACGCACAGCAGCCCCTTTTACTGCTGAACACCCGCAGCAGAGCAGCCAGACGTATGCCTGCTTCACGGCAAATCCCGGCGCACCGATACAGTGGGAGAGATATCGGTTGGATCCCCTTGCACTATATGTATCGACCAGCCTGCCGCTCCGCAATAACGCCAGATATTCTGCACGGCAACGGCGGCAAATATGCTCTCCGAAATAAGTGTTCAATTTGCCTTCAAAGCAAAAGAGCACAGCTTGAACAGGCTGTGCTCTTCCTTCTGCCTTATTGGTCTTGCGCCTTGAGCTCCTCTATCAGCGCAGGGATAAAATTGCGATAGTCGTCAACCACGCCGAAGTGCGCGATGTCGAATATCGGCGCATCTGCCGCCTTATTGACGGCCACTATGCACTCGGCGTTGCGCATGCCAAGCTGGTACTGAACAGAGCCGGAGATGGCGGCGTTGATTATTACCTTCGGCGCCACGGTAACGCCGCTCTGGCCGATCTGCCGGTCATGCTCCAGCCAGCCGCAGTCTACCAGAGGCCTGGACGAAGCTAACTGTCCGCCAAGAAGCTCGGCCAGCTCTCCGAGCATGGCCAGGTCCTCCTGACTCTTTATCCCGCGGCCTCCTGCAACGACTACCGGAGCAGCGTCTATGGCCTCGTCCGCGCCCTCTGCGCTCACGGTCTCTTCCACAAGGTAGTCCGGGTCGGGACGAACATCGACCTTTTCCTCGCGCAGGACCCCGGCCGAGCCCGGCACGGGCTCCAGGGGCCTGCATATCTGCGGATGCACCGTCACCATCTGCGGCCTGCGCTCGAGTATGGCGATGTGTGCGAGTATCTTGCCGCCGTAGGCGGGCGTGGTCTGGCAGAACACTCCGTCGTCGTCGAAGCCTACGTCTATGGCGTCGGCCGTGAGGCCCGTATCCAGCGACACCATGACCCTGGGGGCCAGATCTCTTCCAAGCGGCGTCGCCCCGAAGAGGACGATAGACGGGCGGCCTCGCTGAGCCAGCTGTGTAAACGCTGCCTGATATGGCCTCGCGCTGTACTCCTCAAGCGCGGCATCTTCGGCCAGAATGACCTCGTCCGCGCCGCGGTCAAAAAGCTCCTGAGCCAGTGCGCGAACGCCGCTGCCCAGCAGCACGGCCGTTATCTTCTCTCCGCAGACGGCCTTGAGCTCTGCCGCCTTGGCCAGCAGCTCGAAAACCGTCGGGTGCAGCGTGCCGTGCTCCTGCTCGGCAAACACCCATATGCCCTTGTAGTCTTCCCTTGCCATTCTCTCGCCTCCTCAGATAAGGTGCCTGTCCCTGAGCGCCTCCACCAGGGCCTTGGCCATGTCGGAGGGGCTGCCGGACAGATATGTTGTGTCCGCGCTGAGCTTCTCGGGCTCAAACACTCTCTTTGTGCAGGAAGGCGAGCCAGGGACACCGGTCCTTGACGTGTCGCAGCCGAGGTCGGCGGCGTTCCAGGTGGTACGGGGCTTTTTGAGCGCGCGCATGATATTTATGGGCGTAGCATAGCGGGGCTTGTTTATGCTGCCGCAGACCGTCACAGCCGCTGGCAGCTTCACTCGGACCGTCTGGCGAACGGAGCCAAGCTCCCTTTCGCAGCGCGCCCAGCCGTCCTCGACCTCCAGCGCCGATACCAGCGTGACCTGGGGGATATCCAGGAAGGCGGCCGTAGCCGGGCCTGTCTGGGCGGTATCGCCGTCCACGGCGTGGCGGCCGAAGATGAGAAGGTCAAAACCGCCTATCTTCTCCGCGGCCTTCGATAGGACATACGAGGTGGCCAGCGTGTCCGCGCCGCCGAAGGCGCGGTCGGAGAGCAGATAAGCCTCGTCGCAGCCCATGGCCAGCGCCTTCTTGAGCGCCTCCTCGGCCTGCGGCGGACCCATCGTGACCGCAGCCACGGTGCCGCCGTGCGCCTCGCGCAGCCGCAGCGCCGCCTCCACGGCGTTGGCGTCGAGGGGGTTGAGCATGCTCTTGACTCCCTCGCGGCAGAGGTTCCCGGTCTTGGGGTCGAGCTTGACGTCGTCCGTGTCCGGGACCTGCTTTACAAACACTATTATTTTCATTCTCACTTCACGCCCATCCAGCCGGAGATGACCATGCGCTGCACTTCGCTGGTGCCCTCATAGATCTCTGTGACCTTGGCGTCGCGCATCATGCGCTCAACGGGATAGTCCTTGGTGTAGCCGTAGCCGCCGCAGAGCTGGACGGCGCGGTTGGCGACATAGGACGCGGTCTCGGAAGCAAACAGCTTGGCCATGGCGGCGAGATGCGTGTAGGGCTGGCCCTCCTGCTCAGCGGCGGCCGCGCGCCAGACCAGCATCCGCGCGGCGTCGGTGCGGGTCTGCATGTCCGCAAGGGTGAATTGGGTGTTCTGGAACTGGGAGATCCTGCGGCCGAACTGGATGCGCTCTTTCGTGAACTTTACGGCCTCGTCGATGGCGCCCTGGGCGATGCCCACGGCCTGCGCGCCGACGCCTATGCGGCCGCCGTCCAGCGTGGCCATGGCTATCTTGAAGCCCTTGCCCTCGGCGCCGAGGCGGTTCTCGACCGGAACACGAACATTATCGAACACCAGCTCGCAGGTCGAAGAGGCACGCAGGCCCATCTTGTTCTCAGGCTTGCCCATGGTGAAACCCGGCATGTCGCGCTCGAGGATGAAAGCGGTGATGCCCCTCGTCCCCTGCTCCTTGTCGGTCATGGCGAACACGATGAACACGTCCGCTGCCCCGGCGTTGGTGATGAACACCTTGTTGCCGTTGAGAATATAGTGGTCGCCGTCGAGTACCGCAGTGCTCTTCTGCATGGAGGCATCGGTGCCCGCGCTGGGCTCGGTAAGGGCGAAGGCGCCGAGCTTCTGTCCGCTGGCGAGGGGCTTGAGATACTTCTCCTTCTGCTCCTCAGTGCCGAAGGTCATTATCGGCCAGCAGCACAGGGAGGTATGCGCAGAGAGGATGATGCCAGTGGTCGCGCACACCTTGGAAAGCTCCTCTACGGCCAGGACGTAGCCGAGCTGGTCCACGCCGCTGCCGCCGAGCTCCTCGGGGATGGGCAGACCCATCATGCCCATCTCCGCCATCTTCTGTACGGTCTCGGTGGGAAAACGCTCGGTCTCATCAAGCTCCTTGGCCAGGGGCTTTACCTCGTTTTCGGCAAATTCGCGGAAGGTCTGCTGAAGCTGGATGTGCTCCTCAGAGAGATTAAACATGGCTTTTCTATCCTTTCTCGTATTAATATGAATGGTTGTTCAGTTTTTTGCTTTTAGAATTGGGCGCGCTGAGGGCAGGGGCCCGTTACACGCCCGTTTTTACTGTGTTTCAGAAAAAGCTGCGAAGTTCGTAGATGAATTCATCCTCATGGTCTAGCATGCAGCCGTGACCGCCGGGAATGACCGCCTCGTGATAACTGCCTCCGTTGGCGCTGTACTTGTCGAGGACGAAGCGTGTCTGGCTGAGCATCGGCTGCGGCGGGCAGACCTCTTCGCCGGGGTAGCCGGGCACGAGTCCGGCCTTGCCGAGGAACGCCAGATCGCAGGCGCTTGTGTCTGAGACCATGAGATCCTGCTCTCCGCGTATCCAAAGGATGGGCGGCTTGTTGGGGATGTCGGCGAGCCCGCTGAGATCGCACCAATTGGGGGCCATGGTGTTGCAGATGCCGCTGCTTCCGGCAACCACAAAGGGCCAGCTGCCGCACATGGACGAATCGCCCGGATAGAAGCCGTCGCCCACGCGGGTGGTGAGCACGCTGTCAATGAACTTCTCCCTCAGCGCCGGCTCTATCTTAAAGCTCGGGGTGACGTAGATGCTGTCGATGACGGAGCCTATGAAGGCCCTGTCGCCGGTCTGAAGCGCGGCAATAAGCTGGGCATTTGCGCAGCCGGCGCCGCTGGCCAGGCCGAGAGGCTCGAGCTTCTTGCCGTCCACGCCGTAGGTGCCGCCGAAGCCGAATGGAGAAAGCGGGGACTGCAGCACGATGGCCTCCAGACGTTCGCTGTGGTCTATGGCGTACTGCATGGCAACGCCACCGCCCATGGACCAGCCGAGTATGGAAAATGTGTCCCAGCCCAGGGCTTCAACCAGCTCGTGGATATCGTCGGAGAAATCACGCATACCGCGGGTCGCGTCCACCGGAAGCGTGTCGCTGCCGCCGAAGCAGCGCAGGTCAGGGGCGACCATAAAGAACTCGCCCTCCAGCCGCTCCATGAGCGGCTCGTAAAAAACTGAGGAAGAGGCGTTGCCGTGGATGAGCAGAAGCCTGCGCGCGCCGGGCGTGCCATGGACCCGGCAGGCGGTGGTAAGCCTGGAGGTAGTTATAGTTTTGGTCTCCATAATTACTCCTTTGCCGCGCTGGGGTCCTCCTCGCCGAGAAAATCGAAGTCAACCTCCACGCGAAAATCCATGTTTTTCTTTTGTTCCGTGTCCACTTCGCGCAGCTGTGACAGATCTCCTGTAAACATGCCGCCTTCGAGCACCTTCATCACCTCGTCTGTGATGCGGTCAAAGTCTACGCCGCTTTTTTCAAACATGCCGTACTTGAGACCGACAAAGTTGGAGATGCCCATGAGCATATAGGCCAGGACTTCGCTGTCGATATCGCGCACCTCGCCCTTTTCCTTGCCGCTGTTTATGCTGCGCATATAGGACTTACAGAAGTTCTCGTAATACTCCGTGAAGAGCTTGCGGTCCACATAGAGCGATTCCCAGATAATGTTGTACATGTAGGGGTTCTTCGCGATGAACTCCAGCCAGGCTCGGATGCCCGCGCGTTCCGCGCTGCGTCTGTCTGGACAGCCCGAGGTCTTTATGGACAGTTCCTTCCTTATCCTATGGCTGAATTGGAGCAGCAGGTATCGGTAGAGGCTGAGCTTGCTGTCGAAGTAAACGTAAAAGGTTCCCGCAGCCACTCCCGCAAGCTGGGTTATGTCCGCGATGTTTGCCCCGTAATAGCCGCGCTCGTAGATAAGCTGAGTTGCGGCGGAAAGGATACTGTTGAGCGTGTCCACGCCCTTTTTTGTCCGAGGTATTTTCAATAAGTCAGTCATGATTGCCTCCGCATAATCCGTGCTGAATTTATTTTGATTATACGCCGCACGGACCTTGCTTTCAATCGCTGTTTTCTGAAAACACCCTGTCCGGTCAGACGATGCTGAATTTGTCTTTGACTGTGTTGGCAAAGCCAAGTATGAGGCTGGTGAACAGCAGCGGCTGCTCATACATGGAAGCGTGGCCGCTGTTTTGTATTACCAGGTAGTGGCTGTCCCTGATGTTCCGGGCAAGGAACTGCTGTTCCTCTATCGGTGTCAGGTAGTCCTGCTGGCAGGAGACGATGAGCACGGGGCAGGTGACTCTATCCAGCCTGTCGCGGACGTCATAATTAGACGAGCTGTTCGTAAGGCGTATCATCGACTGGATGAAGGCCTGGTTGTTGAAGATGGGGACCAGCAGCTCGCGTCGGCGCTCCATCCAGTCGTTGTGCTCGATGAAGAAACTGGGGGAGTATATGACGGGTATGGAGGTGTAGTAATAGCTCTCACCGTCCCCGGCGGCAAGATTCCAGGCCTTGCCGACATCGTTGAGCCAGGCTCCTGTGGCGGCAGTGGCGTTGAAGAGCATGAGCCGCTCTACGCGCTCCGGGTGCTCTATGGCATACTCGAGGCCTATCTCGCTGCCGTAGGAGATGCCTGCTATGCAGACCTTGTCGAGTCCCAAATGGTCCAGCAGCGCGTGCACCAGCCGTATCTGTACGGAGTGGTCATAGGGCTCTGTCATCTTTGCACTGCGGCCCTGGTCGAGCATATCAAGTAGAATGAGCTGATTCTGAGCAGAAAGCGGCTCCACGAATTCGGCCCAGCTGCCGCAGGACATCATGATGCCGTTGAGCAGCAGCAGCGGGCGGCCCCCGCCGTGCAGCTCGTAATATATCTGCTTTCCTTCAAATATGAATTCCGCCATCAGCGTTTACCTATGATGCCGCAGGCGAGCGCCTGGTCCCAGAGCTCGTCCCTGAACTTGGGGTGGGCTATGCTGATCAGCGCCTCCACCCTCTGCCTGATGTTCGCGCCGCGCAGATCCGCCGCGCCGTACTCGGTGATGACGATGTCAACATCGTTTCTCGAGAGGCTGACCGCCGCGCCGCGCTGCAGCTGGGCCACGATTTTGGACACCTCGTGCCTCTCTCCTGTGGCCTTATCCTTCACCATTGCGGTGGAGTAGAGCGCTATGATGGAGCGGCCTCCCTTGGACATCTGCGCGCCGACCGCCGTGTCGGACTGGCCGCCGGTGCCGGAAAACTGCCGCGAGCCTATGGACTCTGAGGCGCACTGGCCGGTAAGATCCACCTCAAGGCTCGTATTTATGGAGATCTGGTTGTCATTCTGCGCAATGACGTAGGGATCGTTCACCCAGGCTCCGTCGTAGAGCGCCACGCCCTGGTTGTGGTCCGCGAAGTCATAGAGCTCCTGCGTGCCGAGTATCATGGTGGCCACCATCTGGCCGCGGTTTATCTGCTTGCGCTTGTTTGTGATGACGCCCAGCTTGACGAGCTCGGCCATACCGCTGGTTATGAGCTCCGTGTGCACGCCGAGGTCGTTCTTCTCCTTGAGGAACTCAGCGACGGCGTTGGGTATGCCGCCTATGCCGAGCTGTATGCAGGCCCCATCCGGAACGTAACCGGCGATGAGGCGCCCTATGCTCATGTCCTTCTCGTTGGAGGGAATGTCGGGGACGACGGGCACGGGATAATCGGCCTCAACGAGATAATCCACCTCTGAGCAGTGGACGACATGGTCGCCATATACGAAGGGGTAGTTGGGGTTGATCTCAAGTATGGCGATGTCCGCAGCCTCTATCATGCGGCGCTCATAGGTGTTGGAGGTGGACAGAGAGATATATCCGTTCTTGTCGGGCATTGAGGCTGCGCCTACGTAGATATTCGGCCTGTTGCGGTAGAGCCACTTGGTGGCGGCGAGGTGGAGGTGATTGGGGATGAACGCCATGTTGCCCTGTTCGTGCGCGCGCCGCATGGCAGGCGCGTAAAACCAGCCGTCAACAGAAAAGGCGTCCGTATACTCAGGCTTGTAGAATTCGCAGGAGTGGGTAGGGTTGCAGTTTACGATCTTGACGTCCCTGACGCTGCCCGCCAGGGTGTGGATGTTCTCCATGAAGAGCCCGCCTTCGCTTGCGCCGAGGCCGGTGACTATGGTATCGCCGCTCTTGACGAGCGAGAGGGCCTTTTCAAGGGAGATGATTTTGGAAGTGTAGTCCATGAGCCATTCCTCCATTGATATGCAGGCGGCCGGCGGCGGCCGCCTGTACTCAGATTAAATCATAGTCAGCCGATGGCGGCAAGCACGTCGTCGAGCGGCATGATGGGGCTTACGAGCTGCAGCTCGTAGTAGCCGCTCTCACCGGGTTCGAGGGAGATGGTGTTGAGCGCGAGCGAGGTGACGGCCAGCCGGTCGCCGTTCGCGAAATTGATGGTGCCGCCCATGGGCAGGTGGAACTCGGTGGACTCCATGATGTCGTTGAAGTTGGCCCAGTTGAGCTCAAGGCCGCTCTCGTCGAGGGCTGTCAGCGCCTGGACGAAGATGTTGCCCGCTATGTAACCGGCCATGGCATAGGAGTTGAGGGCGTAATCGTCGCCGGAGCCGCCGTTCTCAAGCTCCCAGGCGTTCATGGCGCCGTAGAAGGTGAGGTAGTCGTTCATGCCGGCCTCGGTGCTGGTGTCGAGCCAGGCGGTGGAGTAGACCCTGCGTTCGGCAGTGACGGAGCCGTTCTCGACGAAGGCGCCGAGGGTGACCGCAGAGGCGTTCACGTAGGAGGTGATTACGTCCGCATTGTAGTCGGCGTCGCGCATGGAGGCCATCAGGGTGGCGAGCGGGACCTGGTTCATGCAGGCGATAACGACGTCGCAGCCGTTGTTCTTGAGGACGTTGACCGCGGCGGAATAGTCGATGGCGGCGGCGTCCACATCCTGATAGATTATCTCGACATCCAGAGTCTCGGCCTGCTTCTTCACGCCGTAGACAAGGCCGGTGCCGGCGTCGTCGGTGGTGGCCACGACGCCTATCTTGGTGGCTCCAAGACCGATGCCGTCATCAGCGGGGGCGATTGCGCGGGCAAGCAGTACGCGGCCCTCGGAGTTGTAGATGGGCTGCACGGGATAGATGACCTTGTCGTTGCCGGTGGCGCCCTCCTGATACAGGTCCTCGATGCCGGTGGCGGCGTAGACCATGGGGATGCCCATCTCCTTCAGGTAATCGAGCGTGGCGGCAACGGTGTTGGTGCCGAAGTGGCCGACGATGGCGAAGACCTTGTCGGTCTCGACCAGGGTCTTGGTGTAGGTGAGGCCCTGAGCGGCGTCGAAGCCGTCGTCATAGTGGATGAGCTCGATGCTCTTGCCCTGGAAGCCGCCGTTGTCGTTGTAGGCCTTGAACGCAGCCTCGAGTCCGGCGTTGAAGGGCACGCCGACGGTGGCATAGCTGCCGGTGGTAGCGGCGGTGTTGCCGACGTAGATGGTGCTGTCATCCACGCCCTGCACATCGACGAAGGGGGTGTAGGCCCCGTCGGAGCTTCCGCTGTCCGGGGCTTCGCTGGCGGCAGGGGCGTCGCTGCCGGCGGGGGCCTCCGAGGGAGTGTCCGCCGGGCTGTTGGTCAGGCCGGAGCAGGCCGCGAGGGAGAGGCAGAGCGCCATCGCAAGGATGAGTGCCAGTGTCTTTTTCATTTTAAATTCTCCTTCTTTATCAAGTTCCGCGCACGCGGTTTATGACTTCTTGTTTCCCAGGTATGCCTCGATAAGTCTTTCATCGTGGATAAGCACATCCGCCCGGCCCTCCATGCTGATGCGTCCGAGTTCGAGCACATATGCGCGGTCTGCTATCTTGAGGGTGGCCAGGGCGTTCTGCTCGACGATGAGTATAGTCGTTCCCTCGGCCCGTATCTCCTGCAGCGCGTGAAATATGTCCCTGATTATGAGCGGAGCCAGTCCCAGGCTTGGTTCGTCAAGCAGCAGCAGTTTCGGGCTGGCCATAAGCGCCCTTGATATCGCAAGCATCTGCTGCTCGCCGCCGGACAAGGTGCCGGCACGCTGCCGGAGCCGCTCTTCCAGCCTCGGGAAGAGCTGGAGCGCGCGCTTCATGTTCCTCTCCATCTCGGCCCTGCTGCGTATGCAGTAGGCGCCGGCGCGCAGGTTCTCCTCGACGCTCAATTCGTTGAAGATAAGTCTTCCCTCGGGCGACATGTTGATCCCCAGCCGGGCTACGCGGCTTGCCCTTCGGCCCCCTATCTCGCTGCCGCCAAATCTGACGCTGCCGGAGGCGGGCTTTATAACGCCGCTTATCGTCCTGAGCGTCGTGGTCTTGCCGGCGCCGTTTGCGCCGAGCAGCGCGACTATGCTGCCCTCTTCCACGTCCATGTTGACACCGCGGACAGCCTGGATGGGACCGTAATTCACGCAGAGATCCCGAATTTCAAGCAATGCCATCACAGAGCCTCCTCGTCATCCGCGCCCAGATATGCCTGCTGCACACCCTCATCCTTTTGGATGACGTCCGGAGTGCCGTAGGCCAGCAGCTTTCCGAAGGCTATGGCGCAAATATTGTCGCACACGTCCATGACAAGCCCCATGTCGTGCTCGACCAGCAGGATGGTGCAGTTATACTCATCCCGTATGCGGCGGATGAGCCCGGCAAGCTCCACCGTCTCGGTGTCGTTGAGGCCCGCGGCGGGCTCGTCAAGGATTATGAGCCGCGGAGAGCACATCAGCGTGCGCGCGATCTCTATCTTCTTGAGCACGCCGTAGGGTAGGCCGAAGGCATAATGCCCGCTGTAGGCCGTGAGCCCCATAAACTCGAGGACGCCCATGGCCCTCGCCCTCACGACCTCCTCCTCGGCCCTCAGGGCGGGCAGGTGCAGCGCGCAGGAAAACAGGCCCGAGCCGAACTGCCTGTGCCCCGCTATCAGCAGGTTTTCAAGCACTGTGAGCTCACGTATGACCTCCACGTTCTGAAAGGTGCGGACAATGCCGTGCAAAATGACATCGTGTACCCGCTCCCTTGTGAGGTCTATCACCTTTTCTCCGCGTCCGCGGAAGAGCAGCTTGCCGGCCGTGGGCTTGTAAAACTGCGTGATGCAGTTGAACACCGTGGTCTTGCCCGCGCCGTTGGGGCCTATCAGGCCAAAGATCTCGCCCTCGCGCACCTTGAAGCTCAGGCCGTCTACGGCCTTTACGCCGCCGAAATACATTTTGAGGTCCTCGGCCTCCAGGGCAATGCCGTCCTCGAGCTCCCGGTCCGTCTCGTTCGTGGCCATGCCGCGGAGCTTTTCCTCGGCCGCCGCCTTTTTGGCGCCCAGTCTGTCCAGCCTCGGGCTGAAGCTCTGTCTGACCTCGGCCCTTTTCTTCTGCGCCTCCGCCTCCGCTTCCGCGCGGATGCTTTTGATGCGCCGCTCGGCTTCGGTCCTCAGTTCCTCCAGGTCCCCTCCTGCGCGGGCTGCGCCGGCGGCCGCGAGCTCCCGGCGCACCTCTTCTGCTATGCCGTCCAGCTTCCGCTGAAGGCTTTTGTGCAGCTCTTCCTGCCTTTCCCGGCTGATCACTATGCCGGCCATTGCCGCGTCAGCTTGTAATTTTTGGAATTTTTCGCGTTCTACCTGCTGGCGGTGCTGCGTCAGCGTGTGCTCGAGCTCCGGCTGGCTCATTCTCTCGTATTCGGCGCCGGCCAGTTCCCGCAGCACGCCGCGTTCCCGCTCCTGATACCGCTCGGATATCTTCTCCGCCTCCTGCCCCGCACGCAGCTCGCACAGCTCGCTGAGTATCCCGATGCGGTTTTCCAGCTTTCGCACCCGGTTCAGGAGTCTGCGCTCATTAAAGCTGATCCTTGACATAGGCGCGCAGCCTCCTTTCCGCCTTCTGCTTTTTTATCCAGCCCCGCAGAGACATGACCATCTGCGCGAAGCCGCCGGGGAAAAACATTACAACAACGATTATGAGCAGGCCCGTCACCATCGTGATAAAGGCCGGATTGTCGATGAAAAACTGTATCTTGCTCAAAAACATCGACTGCAGGCCATAAATGACGAAGGTGCCGAAGGCCGTACCCCAGAGCGACTTTGCCCCGCCGATGATGACGGCGCCGAGTATGTTCAGCGAGGTGGTCAACGTCAGCAGCGTAGAGGTGGAGGTCGTGATGTTCCGGACGTAGAGCATGTAGAGCAATCCGCCCAGAGCGGCGTTTATCGTGGAGATTACAAATGCCATAAGTCTGTACTTCATCAGGCTGACGCCCATGGCCTGAGCGGCGGAGGTGCTGTTCTTCATCGCTATCATGGCGCGGCCTATCGGACTGCGTATGAGGTTCGAGGTCAGCAGCATGAGCACGATGAAGGTGAACGTTATGAGCAGGTACACAGCGCTCTCATTTACGTTGACGCCGAAAAGGCAGACGTTCGTTATATCAATTTTAATGGTCGCCTTCAGCGCCATGAGCGCGTTGCGTATCACCTCCGACAGCGCCAGGGTCATGATGGCAAGATAGATGCCCTCTATCCTCAGCGAAATGAAGCCGACTATCACGCCGATCGCGATGGAGATCGCCAGCGTCGCCAGCAGTGTGAGGTAATACGGGGCGCCCAGCCCCTGGATCATATAAAACGCCGTGTACGCGCCGAGGCCGATGAAGCCCGCCGTGCCCAGCGAAGCCAGGCCCGAATATCCCAGCAGCAGGCAGAAACCGATGGCTACTATCGCGTAGATGAGCGTATTGCCCAGCGCGTATACGAAGGAGGAGGACAAAAGCCCGTTCATCGCGGCGACCTGCAGGGCCGCAAGCACTATGCCGGCGATGACGATTTTCACGGACGGCAGGGCAACGAAGGCTGTCCCGGAGGAGCGGCCCGCTCCGCCTGTGCTCTCAGGCACGACGGTGTCTATGTATTCTTTCTTCAGTCCCACTGTCACACCTCATACCTTCTTGATAGTCTTCTTGCCGAACAGGCCCTCGGGTTTCAGGAGGATGGCAAAGAGCATCAGCACATAGACAACGACCATCTGCCAGCGCGATATTCCGGAAAAGGCCGGAAAGTTGGCCAGGAAGCCGACGCAGCTGGAGGCCACCGGAATGAGCACAGCGCCGATGACCGGCCCGTAAAAGGTGGAGAAGCCGCCCAGGATGCCGGCGAGGAACGCGTTGACCTGTATGGTGGTCATAAATGAGGCCGAAATGGTCGTGCCGCCTCCGGCGTACATCACCGCCGCCAGCACGCCCAGGGCTCCCGCGAGCGCCCAGGAGACCGCCGTTATCTTGCGCGTGTCCACGCCCATCAGCTCCGCCGTGAACTCGTTCGAGGCCGTTACCCTGACGCCCAGCCCCCACTTGCTGTATTTCAGCAGGATGAAGAGCGCCCCGAGAACCACCACGCTTATCGCAAGGCAGATGAGCGCATGCTTCGTGACAATGACGCTGCCTCCAAACGCGGATATTGATATGTTCGGTGAGACGCCTGCCTTGACGGTATTGTAGAACGCCTCGAACGGTATCCTTTCCGGCGTCCCGAAAATGAGCGGGATGCCGCCGAAGAAGAGCGAAACTATGCCCATCGTGATTATCTGCTTGCCTATGGCGTTGACGTGTCTGCCGTTGCGGAAGATAAGCAGATCTATCACCAGTCCGATGATTATGCCTGCGGCCATTCCGGGAAACACCCCGATCCAGACGGGCAGGCCGCAGTCCTCAAGCAGGTCTGCAACGATGTAGCAGCCAAAGGCGGCAATGGAGCCCTGGGCGAAGTTTGTAGTCGTGGATGTCCGGAATATGAGCGTCACCGCAAAAGCCGCGAGAGCTGTCACGCACACGCTGAGCAGAGAGCCGCAAATGGTGGAGAGAAATGACGCAAACAAATTATCAGCCCCATTTGATAACATTGGCCGCCCAGGTGTAGCCGATACCGGCGGCGATCATGGAAATAACGGTGCCGTCCTTGACCTTGCCCTGCTCGAGCGCGAGCTTGAGGGAGAGTATCTGGTCCACCTGGCCGATGTGGCCGTAGTCCTCAAGATATATCGTCTGCTCCTCCGTGAGGCCCAGGTCGGCCAGCATTGCCTTGTGGCCGGAGCGCTTGATGTGGAGGATGTCAAGATATCCGATGTCCTTGCGGGTCATGCCGGACTTGCGGAGCGCCTCGTCGATGCAGTGGTACCAGTTCGGCATGGAGGTGGAGTTGAGCATGCCCTTCATCTTCGGGGAGTCCATAAGCCGGAGCATGCCGAACTCTGACACATTTTCGGCCGTTACGGGCTCCACTATGCCGCCGACCTTGGAACCGCAGGTGTGTACGACGGAGCCGTCGGTCATTATGTGGGTTCCGAGCAGCTGGTTTTTCTCATATCCCTTCCTGAGTATGAGCGCACCGCCGCCGGCACCGAGATTGAACATGAAGGAGACGCCGCTGTCGGTGAAGTCTATGAAGTCGCAGTTGCGATAGCCGCCGGCCACCAGGATGGTGTTGCACTCGTCGTCGGCCAGGAGGATGTCCTTGGCCAGCTTCATGGCCGAAACAGTGGTGCAGCAGCGGTTCTGCACGTCGATGCCCCAGGCGCGGCGGGCGCCGATGCGCTCCTGAATATAGCAGGCAGAAGTGGTGAGGGGGTACTCCTTCCACTCCTCTCCGAAGCAGAGTATGGCGTCTATCTCCATGGGGTCTATGCCGGTGTTCTTCAGACAGTCGAGGGCGGCGAGCGCGCCCATCTCCTGAGTGCCGTCGCAGGGCTTATCGGAGGGGATGCGCTTTTGACGTATGCCCAGCTTGTTTATCACGGCGTCCTCAGACCACGTGCCGCCGGTCGCCTCGGATATCTCCTTGGCCGTCATAAAAGTGTCGGGCAGATAAACCCCGAGTCCAACTATGCCCACAGGTGCATTGTTCATATCGTTTCGCTCTCCGTCTCATTTATTTGTGAACATTCATTCACATTGTCATAGATATATCATTCCGCGGCTTGTGTGTCAATACAATTGACCTGCGATATTGCAAGTTTTAGGCCTGTAATATGCACAAATTTTTTGCTTATTTTTTGGCATTGACGAAATATTGACACTGTGCTATCATGCGAATTATGAATCAGTGTTCACAATAACCCAACAGGAGGCAACATCAATGAAAGGCATCACCATATCCGAAATGAAGCTGGGCGACAGCGCGTCCTTCACCAAGACAGTCTCCGAGCACGACGTCTACACCTACGCCGGCGTCAGCGGCGACTTCAACCCCGCCCACGTCAACGAGGTCGAGGCCCAGAAGGGCATGTTTGGCAAGAGGATAGCCCACGGCATGCTCTCCGCCGGCTTCATCTCCACGGTCCTCGGCACGCAGCTGCCCGGCCCCGGCACTATATATATGGGTCAGGAGCTCCGCTTCACCAAACCGGTCTTCTTCGGCGACACGATAACCGCTACGGTCACAGTTGCCGAGCTCATCCCCGAGAAGAACCGCGCTATCCTGGACACTGTCTGCACCAACCAGAACGGCGAGGTCGTTATAAAGGGTAAGGCCACCGTTATGCCGCCCAAGGACTGAGCAAAAGCAGGAATAAACATCAAGCTCCCCTGATGCCTAAGCTTCGCAGCCCGCATCAGGGGAGCTTTGCGCCATCCGCCGTACGGCAGTTCCGGCGTTTCAAACGGCAAAACGCCGAAGCGGAGCACCGCTTCGGCGTTCAAGCTATGTACTTGGTGCAAAATCCGCAAAGTGTCTCAAGTGTTCAGCGACACAGGCGCCTGGAATTAAAATATATCTCGTTTTAATCGTTTGCGACGGTGTAGCTGCTGGTCGCAGAAATCTGCAGTGGTTCGCCTGAGTTTTCAGCGCGGAACCTCTCCATTTTGCTGGCTGTGCGCCAGGCATCCTGCTCCGTATCCACATGCTTATCCTCCAGCGACAGAAAGTAGCGGCGCGGGAACTCCTTTATGGTGAACCGCTCATCCCCCCTGTTTTCAATCACCTGCCTGAGCTTGTTCTTGCGGTGTACGATGGTTTTGTGCAGGCGGCGGAGCTCCCGAATCCGCGCTTTCAGCCGCTGCGCCTGCAATAGGTGCGCACGGTCAGCCCGAACCACACGGGCAGCTGCGCCGCAGCAGCGATGAGGAGCACATATGGCGACCAGGTCACAAAATCCCCTATCCACAAAAACCTCAGTCCCGTCAGCTCGTCCAGCATCGCCCCCGTCAGCGAAACGCCGCCGGTCGGCAGACAGATGCGGAGCCAGTTGAGCGCATTTCCCTCCGCCGCCGCAAAGCCCCGGCCGAAGCTCCCGCCCGCCATGAACATGCGTATCACCGTGGGTATTAGCGCCACCGCCGCCGCCAGAGCCAGGGCTCCGAGCGGGCTCTTGAAGCGCGAGGACACAAAAAGCGTAAAGCAGCACGTCGCAAGAAGGGAGAGCGCGGCAGACAGGACGATGAGCCCCAGCACGCCCATCGCGTCGAGGCCCCACGGGTCGAACGCCACCTGCAGCAGCTCCGCCGAGGTGATGTCGTCAAAGCCGAAGGCCAGATACATCACCGCCAAGAACGCACCCAGGCACAGCGCGAAAACGCCGGAGCAGATGAGGAGCGCCGAGCCCGCTTTGACCGCGGCAAGCCGAGCGCGCCCGTGCCTTGTGCAGCGCAGGATGTCGTCCGCCCCGCTCGCGTAGTCCGCGGAAAAGACGGGCGCGGCTATGATGACGCAGATAAGCGTCACGAGAAACGCGCAGAGGCCGAAGTTTGCAAAGGCGCTGGTCGAGCCGATGCCGTAACTGTAGCTGAAGTTGCCGCTCTCCGCGCTGAGCCGGTCGAGGGCGTATTCGACCACCTGAGGCGTCTGCTCGTATTTCTCACGGAGCGTCCGCTCCAGAGTTGCCAGCCGCTCCTGGTAATAGTTCAGCGCGCGCTCGGGAGAGATGTCCGCCGAGGTCAGGGCCGCGCCGAATTCGTCTGAAAAGGCGTTGAATATCCAGGTGTACACGGGCGAATACGGTCCCAGCCCCCTGTCGCTTATCTCGGGCGGTATATCGTAATCCGTGCCGTAGAGCTCCAGCAGCTCGTGGTGCAGCGCCACGGCGGAGGCGAAGAGCTCCGGCGTCACCTCGCCGCGGATGACGGAATACCGCTGCCTGTTTTCCTCGTACACGCTGATGCCCCGGACTATCTCAGTGTGCCCGTCGTGGTCTATGTATTTGACCACCTGCCTCACGGTCGAAAGGGCGGAGCTCAGGCATATGAGCAGGGCTATGGCCGCGAGGCACCAGGTCGAACGGGTCTTGAGGATGCGCTTCAGTTCGGCTCTCAGCATAGTTTCCCCTCCCCGCCTGCGGGCTCGCGCCTGAACAGCCAGAGGCACAGGTCCTCCAGCCGCGGCTCGGCCGGGTGCGAGCCGGGTATCTCCGGGACCTCGGAGATATAGCGCACTACGACCCGGCCGCCGGGCTCGCCCCTCATGCTCACGATGCGCAGCGCCTTCTCATAGCGCGGCAGCTCGTCCTGCCCTATCGCCGCAGTGAACACCTTGCCCGCGACGGCCCCGAGCAGCTCCTCCGTCTTGCCGGAGCAGATGAGCCGCCCCTCCTTCATTATCACGTTCTGCGCCGCGATGTACTCGACGTCCGAGACGATGTGGGTGGAGATGAGCACGATCCGCCCCTGCGCAAATTCCGCGAGATAGTTCCGGAAGCGCACCCGCTCGCCGGGGTCGAGGCCGCCCGTCGGCTCGTCCAGTATGAGCACGTCCGGGTCGTTCAGCATGGCCTGGGCGATGCCGACCCGCCTCTGCATGCCGCCGGAGAGCTTTTTTATCTTCTTTTTCCTCACCTCGGCGAGGCCGAGCAGCTCAAGCAGCGCCTCCATCCTCTCCCGGCCCTCGCGCCTGCCTACGCCCTTGAGCGCGGCGATGTATTCGAGGTAGTCCGTGACCGTGAACTCGGGGTAGAAGCCGAAGCTCTGGGGCAGATAGCCCAGCGCGTCCCTGTAGGCCTCGCCCAGGTCCCGGATATCCACGCCGTCGTAGAGCACGCGCCCGGCGCTGGGCGCCAGGATGCCGGCCAGCATCCTCATGAGCGTAGTCTTACCGGCGCCGTTTGCCCCTATGAGGCCCCAGACACCGGGCGTTATCGTGAGTTCCACGCCGCTCACGGCGGTCTTTTTGCCGTAGCGCTTGCCGAGGCCTCTTATCTCCAGCTCCATGTCACACCTCCTGAAATCCTAAATCCGACCGGGCCGCCTGCCTCAGCAGCCTGCGGCATTCGAGGGCCAGCACGGCCGCGAGCAGCGCGCAGGCGGCCGCGGCAAAGCCCCGGCCCCGCCCGGCAAGGACGGCGCCGAGCTCCTCAGGCAGCAGGCGGCACCCGGCCGCGAGCGCCAGGCCGAAGCCCAGCGCGACGAGCATCCCCTGCTCCCCTCCCGCGCGGTCCAGGATGAGCAGGACGCCGGTGCAGCACAGCAGGAAGGGCAGGACTATGCAGGCCAGCGTCAGGCCCGCCGCCCCGGCAAACAGCCCCGCCGAAACGCGGGAGAGCGCCGCCAGGCACACCGCGTCCCCCAGGGCGAGCGCGCAGAGCTTCGCCAGCATCAGTTTTCCGTGCGAGGCCCGCGTAGCGCCCTCTGTCTCGCGCATATTGAATCTGCGGGAGCGCCCGTGGAAGGGCAGCACGCTCATGGCGACAAAGACGGAGGCCATGCCCAGCAGGGCGGGACCCTCGGCCTCGAAGTCCTCCGCGGCGGAGGCCAGATGCAGCAGCAGGCATATGCAGAGCACGATCACGGCCTGCAGGGCCCATATGGGCGCCGCAATGAAGCGGAGCTGGCCCAGGACCATTTCGGGAACGCCGATTCTCCGCAGCGGCCTGCGCGAGCGCCATGCGGCGAGGCTGAGGGCCGCCGTCTCGGCCAGGTGCTCCGCGCGCGGGGCCGGAGATGGTATCGAGCCGAGCTCGGCTCTCAGTCTGCGTTCAAGTTTTCTGCTCATTTGCGGCTCCTTTCACAGCGATTTTTTGAGGGCCTTCAGCGCCGAGTGCAGCCGGGACTGCACGGTGCGGAGCGGCTCGTCCAGGACCTCGGCGATCTCCCGGAGCTTCAGCTCGTGGACGTAGCGGAGCACGACCACCTCCCGCTGCTTTTCCGGCAGCGCGGAGACGAGCTGCATGAGGCTGAGCTCCGCCTCGACTTGTTCAAAGCCGGGCTCAATGTACTCCTCCGGCCCCAGGGGCTCGTGGCGGCCGTTTCGCCGCCGCAGGTCGGTGCAGGTATTTGCCGCGATCTTGTACAGATACGCCCTGAACTTTCCCCGGTGCGCATAGGCGTCGAGGTGCCTTACCGCCTTCAGGAAGGTCTCCTGCGCCGCATCCTCCGCCGTCTGCCTGTCCGGCGTGTGCCACAGGCAATATCGGAGTATGGCCGGATAGGCGTCGATTATAAGCTCCTCCAGCGCCGCCCCGTCACCCCCGCGCAGCCGCCTGAACAGCTCGTCTTCCCGCGTCAAAATACCACCTCCCGCCGAGAGCGTCCTCTCACCGAGTATAACGCACGAGCAGCAGAAAATGATTGGCGGCGGGAAATATTTTTAAAGCCCCATTTCACGCCGCGGCGCTCCAAGTCCGCACAGACGCGCCTAGTGCCGGCTGTCCCAAGTCTCGTTCAGGTATTTGGCGGTTTTCATATCCAGCTGCCTGCCGTGGCCCCGGTCTTTATTGCCGGATCCTCGCGCGCCTTTTGCAGGTCATGCCCACCAGACCGCTCGGCCCGGTGCCGTACACCAGCGCGTCAAAACGCACGGCGGCGACATGCGGCAGCTCATGACACAAGCCGCGCGAGCAAAGCGCCGGCTCTGGAGCAGCATCGCCATACGCATATTCGCCCTGCTGTATCTGCTCTATATCCTGTACAAGCTGGCCGTCCTGCACGGCGCGGGCGATTCCGGCGTGTCCGATGCGGTGTTTTACTTGGTCTGCGCCGCAATAGCCGCGGCGGAGCTGGGCATAGGCTATTCCGTATTCCGCAGCGCCGCGAAGCTCAGGCGTCCGAAGGACTAGGCGGCGCGCAAAACAGCATACAGGCCGAAAGCGCATCCCCCTGCCGGCGGGCGGGGGATGCATTTTTCATCGCGGCTTGCGCCGGGGCGGCGCTTCGGATATAATGTTGCCGCAGGCAAACGATGGGAGCTGAGATCATGGACGCAAAAAGCCGCAGCCGCGCGCTCAGGCGGGAGCTGGAGGGCTGCTTTTTCCGAGGGAACCTGCCCGCGCTCATAATCTCCGTCCTGTGCATACTGCTGCTCACGGGCGTGAACCTCGTCGCGGCCTGGCTGATGCAGCAGCTGGTGGATATCGTCGTCTCCGGCGGCGCGGGCATGGGAGGGATACTGCTCACCTTCGCCGCCGCCTTTGCAGTGTTCATCCTCGCCTACGACGTGCAGCGCTACACCTGCGCGGCCTTCGTGCGCCGCGCCGTCGTGCAGTACAAGAACTTCGCCTTCTCCGGCATCCTGGAGCGCAGCGTCAGCTTCGTCTCGCAGGAGAACAGCGCCAAATTCATCTCCATCCTCACAAACGACGTCGCCTCCATCGAGACGAACTATCTCGCCAAGGTCTTCACCCTCGTCATGGAGCTGGCGGGCTTTGTCGGGGCTCTGGGCATGATGCTCTGGTACAGCCCCATCCTCACCGCCGCGGCGGCCGTGCTCGCGCTGCTGCCGGTGGGGGCCTCGCTGCTCTGCGGGGACCGCCTTGCCAGGTGCGAGGCCGAGGTCTCGGCCAAAAACGAGAGCTATGTCGAGACCGTGAAGGAGAGCTTCGCGGGCTTTTCCGTCATCAAGAGCTTCAGGGCCGAGGCGAGCGTGCGCGGCATGTTCGAGCAGGTCTCCGGCTCCCTGGAGGACGCGAAGTACAGCCGCCGCAAGGTGAACGACCTCGTCTATATGCTTGCGGGAGGCGCGGGCTTCCTGGCGCAGTTCGGCGTGTTCATCGCCGCGGCGCTCTTGGCGGGCGGGGGCTTTGCCATCAGCGCGGGCGTGGCCGTGGCCTTTCTGCAGCTCATGAACTTCCTCGTCTCGCCCATCTCCTCCGTGCCGCCCATCCTCGCCAACCGCCGCGCCTCCATGGAGCTTGTGGAGAAGCTCGCCGCGCTCATGGCGGAGCCGGGCGAGAGCGGCGGCCGCGAGGTCCCCGCCGAGCTGCGCGAGGGCATAGAGATCAAAAACCTCAGCTTCGCCTATGCGGAGGGCGAGAGCGTGCTGCGGGATGTGAGCCTCCGCATCCCCGCAGGCGGCAGCCTCGCCATAGTCGGCCCCTCGGGCAGCGGCAAATCCACGCTGCTGCAGCTGCTCATGGGCCACCACCCCGGCTATGAGGGCAGCATCCGCCTGGACGGGGCCGAGCTGCGTGAGATAGCCCCCGCCTCGCTCTACGAGCTGCTGTCCGTCATCCAGCAGGAGGTCTTTATCTTCAACAGCAGCATAGAGCGGAACGTGACGATGTTCGGCAAGTTCGAGCCGGAGCGCGTGGAGGCGGCGATAGCCGGCGCGGGGCTCGGGGAGCTCACAGCCGTGCGCGGCCTGGACTTCGTCTGCGGGGAGAACGGCGCGAACCTCTCGGGCGGGGAGCGGCAGCGCGTGTCGATAGCGCGCAGCCTGCTGAAGCGGACGCCGGTGCTCCTGGTGGACGAGGCCACGGCGGCGCTGGACCGGCCCACGGCCGCGGAGGTCATGGGCGCGGTGCTGGACATCCCGGACACGGCGAAGATCGTCGTGACGCACGATTTGAACGAGGCCGTCCTGCGCCGCTTTGACGCCGTGGCGGTGCTCATAGGCGGCCGCCTGCGGGAGCTGGGCAGCTTTGACGAGCTTCTGGCCGCCCGCGGCTTCCTCTACTCGATGCTGACCCTCTCCGCCGCCTCGGAGGACTGAGCGGCGGCATTAAAAAGCCCGCCCCGGCGCTGTCCGGGGCGGGAAACTTATAGGCGCACGGGCCCTGCGCGGCCCGGAAAGGAGACTGTGCATGGAAAACCCCTTCGATCTGCGGGCCTTTCTGGCGAAAATAGAGGCCGCGGGCCAGCTGGCCCGCATCCCCGGCGCGCTGCTTGACGGCGAGGTCGGCGCGCTCACGGAGCTGAACGCCCGGCGCGGCGGCCCGGCGCTGCTCTTCAGCGGCTTTGAGGGCTTCCCCGAGGGCTTCCGGCTGCTGAGCGGGGCCATGCTGAACCCCGCGACCCTCGGCGCGGCTCTGGGCGTGGAGGCGCGGGGCGGCAGCCTCGGCCTGCTCCGGGAGACGGCGCGGCTCATGAAGCGCGCCGCAGCCCGGGCCGGGGACTTCCCTGTCCAATACCTGGAGGACGGCCCCATATTTGAGAACGTCCTCACCGGCGCGCAGGTGGACGTCACGCGCTTTCCTGTCCCGCTCTGGCATCCCGGGGACGGCGGCCGCTATATAGGCACCGGCTGCGTGAACGTCCAGGCCGACCCCGACACGGGCTGGGTGAACCTCGGCACCTACCGCTCCATGGTCCACGACCGGCGCACCGTCACCACCTACGTGGCCCCAGGGCACCACGGCGCGGCCATAATGCGGAAGTATTGGGCGCGCGGCGAGCCCTGCCCCGTAGTCCTCGTGCCGGGGCTGCACCCCCTGCTCTTCGCCATGGGCGCGACGGACGCGCCCGCGGGCGTCTGCGAGTACGAGTGGGCGGGGGCTATAGCCGGGCGGCGCGTACCGGTCGTGCGCGGCCGCGTGACCGGCCTGCCCATCCCGGCCTGGGCCGAGGTGGCGCTTGAGGGCTATATCCGCCCCGGCGACACGGCGCCGGAAGGCCCCTTCGGGGAGTTCACCGGCTACTACGCCGGGGGCAGGAGCAGCCAGAGCTGCATCCGCGTCGAGGCCGTCTACCACCGGGACGAGCCCATCCTGCTGGGCTCGCCGCCGGGCCGCCCTCCGCATGACTACTCCTACTTCGGCTCGATGCTCCGCTCGGCAAACCTCATGAACGCGATGGAGGCGGCGGGCCTGCCCGGCCTGCGCGGCGTCTGGATACACGAAGCCGGCGGCAGCCGCTGCTTCACCGCGGTGAGCATAGAGCAGCAGTACCCCGGCCACGCGAGCCAGGCCGCGGCCCTGGCCGGGGCCTGCCAGCCCGGCGCGCTCATGAACAAATACGTCGTCGTCGTGGACGAGGACATAGACCCGACGAAGCTGGACGAGGTGGTCTGGGCCATCTCCACGCGCAGCGACCCGGCGCGGGACATAGACATCCTGCGCGAGTGCCTGAGCAGCGCGGCGGAGCCGACGCTCCGGCCCGAGGACCGCGCCGCGGGCCGCGTCTGGACCGGCCGCGCCCTGATCCGCGCCGTGCGGCCCTACGACATGGTTAAGGGCGGCGCGTTCTCCCCCGTCGCGGAGACCCCGCCCGAGCTCCTGCGCGCCGTGCAGGAGAAATACTCAGCCCTGCTGGGCCCGTCGGAAAACACTTGAGGCCCGGCGCTCCTCGGGGTGATATGCTCTGAAAAACGCCCGAGGGAGGTAAGGCCATGCTGGACCTGCTCGAACACTATATATACGACAGCCTGCCGCGCGAGGATTTCGCCACCTCGCCCGGCCTGAGGCGCAAAGTCGGCCCCGAGGGGGAGCTGCTGCCCTTTTACGGCTGCACGGCGGTCTTTTGGCTGCCGGAGGCGGCGCGCCGGGCGCTCTCGGGGCTGCAGGCGCGGCTATACTCCGCGGCGGGGCGCCTGCTCGCGCAGCCGCTGGAGCCCGGGACCTTCCACATGACGCTGCACGACCTCGTGAGCCACCCTGAGCTGACGGGGGAGCTCCTGCGCCGCATGGAGGCCGCCCGCACGCTCGTGGAGCCGCTGCTGGAGCGCTGGCGCTGCGGGCCGCCGCTCAGGATGCGCGCCACCTGCCTGTTCAACATGGTGAACACCAGCGTGGTCCTGGGCCTCGCCCCGGCGGACGGGGAGAGCTGGCGGCGGCTGGACGGGATGTACGAGGCCCTGGAGGAGCACTTCCGCCTCGGCTATGCCCTGACGCCCCACGTCACCCTCGCCTACTACGCCAACAGCATCTGCACCGGCGGCATGCTGCAGCCCCTGCGCGAGGCGCTCGGCCCCGTGGAGCTGGAGCTGGAGCTGCCCATGGATGGCCTGGAGTTCCAGTATTTCACCGACATGAACCACTACTCCGCCTCCCCGCCGGAGCCGTAGCCCTATACCCGCCCCGCTCCAAAAACACCCCAGTCCCGCCCGCTATATCCCCAAAGGCAAGGACCCCCCTGAGCCGCCGCGCCTGGGTAAAAAAAGAGGCCGACAGAACTGTCGGCCTCCCGCCCTTACCCCGTACGGGGCCATATGGACTTCCGAATGCCGGACGGCGGCGATACGGCTGGCTGGGCCCGCACGTCGTCCATTCCCAGTTTAACACAGCATATCAATAAAAGTAAAGACAAACGCTGCTTTTCGGGTATTTCCCGCCTTATACACAAAGCCGGGCGTACAACAGTAGTAAAAATTGACAAGCAGGGGCCTGCCTGAGCAGGCCCTGCTTGTCCCGCATTGACCCTGCGTAGCCAGCGCAGGTCATGCGGCCGCGTCAAGTACATGGCATTCGGCAATCCATATGATGATCATCAGCGCGAGCTGTACCGAGTCATGTCCGAACTTAAACTTGCCGTCCTTCCCATACTTATACCCGTAATTGAAGGCCAGCAGGGAAAATACCACGACGAGCGTCATGACCGCCAAGATATCGTGCGGCTCCATCTGGTCGATGAAGAGCATGAGCTCGCTGAGGAAATCGTCGGTGTAAGATGCTGTGAGGTCCTCTACCGTCTGTATGACGTCTTTATACATGACAGGCTCCTCCTTCCAGTTCAGCTTCCAGGCACTGCACTCCACTATTAAATTGTTGCTTATCCTTGGCTTTCACCCCCTTGTCCATCTGAAAATGGGCGCAAAAATGCCCTTGGAAACACACTCCAAGGGCCGCCTAATATATGAGCGCCCATGGGTGCAGCGCACCCACGGGAAGACTCCTCAAACTTCAAACCGCGGATGCCGAGTATTTATCTGCAGCCTTGCCAATCAATGCCTTCAACTCCAATTAGCAGAAGGAGCTGCCGAAAAGGCCTTCTCCCAAATTTACATCGTTATCATATCATTAATTTCCATAAATGTCAATAAACAATACGCCGCGCGCCGTACCGGAGGGCAGCCCGAAGCGCTGCGGGGCCTGCCGCGTTCCCGCGGTGGGGCTGCCATGCTCCGGCCTGCCCAGCCGAGACGTCGGCCCCGATGGCGAGGGCCTTGGGAGAGCCGGCTGCCTCGTATTCCTTCCTGACGTCCTCGACCCTGTCGTCGATATCAATTAGGGCGAGACGCATGCCCTTTTCCGCCGCGTAGAGCGCAAATGCCTCGCCGTTGCCGCAGGCCTCACCGGTGATACCGCAGGCCTTGCCCGAATAGCCTTTCGTGCTTTGATTTCTTTCCAAAAGTCGTTTTCCCATATGCGTGTTAATAATACCGCAATCTCCCCCTCCCCGGTTATCGTTAAAAGGCTCGACAATGCCCCAGCCGTTGTAAGCCCGTGACAAACTTCTACCAAAAATCAGCGCGGCCCCGCCCTCCCAGATTCGGCGGGGCCGCGCTGCATGTTCATTTGTCACGGCTTTCCCCGCAGCCTTACCGAACTGCGCTCCTTTAGCTGCGTGTTTATCTCTATTTTTATCGGATAGTGGTCTTTAGTGTTTATGAGCTCCAACAGACGCTCCGCCGCCTTTTCGCCCATGTATTGCTTCGGTACATGTATAGTCGTCAGCGGCGGGGTCACGTATTCGCACAGCGGCAGGTCGTCGAAGCCTACGATCGAGATATCCTCCGGTATCCTGTATCCGGCGCTTATGAGGGCGCGCATGGCCCCGACGGCGATAAGGTCGTTATCCGCGAAATAAGCCGTTGCAAGCTCCTCGCCGGACTCAATGATCGCCTTCATGTCCGAGTATGCTCCCTCCTGGGACGGGGTAAGCTTGTGGACGATGGATTTGGAGGCGGACATGCCATTGTAGCGGATGGAGTTATAAAAGCCGTTGGCGCGCTCCTCAAAGTTGCTGATCGGGAAGGATGAGTGCAGGTATCCCGGCTGGCAGCGACATTGAGAGATGAGGAAATTCGTGGCGTGGTAGGCACCCTGGACGTTGTTTATGAGTATGGAGTCATAGCTCTGGCTGTCGAAGAAGGCGTCGAGCAGGACGAAGGGCGGTCGGATGAGCGCCAGGTCCGGCACGGACGAGGCGAGCAGCTCCGTCGCCAGGAAGATTATACCAACGCTGCCGGATGCGTTGAGCGACAGCAGTTGCTCCCTGAGATCGTTGTTTTCATAGATGTAGACGATGTTGAGTTTGTAGTGGTTCCTGCGGCACACGTTGCCGACGCCCTCGATGAGGCTGGAAAAGAAGGGCGTATCGCTGACAACGGCGCCGGTGCGCTTGTAGAGCACAAGGCAGATCGCACCGTTCTGGTTGTTGGAGAGGTAGAGCGACCTGTTTGAAAAATCGTAACCATACTGCTCGCAAGCATCAAGCACCCTCTTGCGCGTCTGCTTGCTCACCCCCGGCTTGTTATTGAGAGCTAAAGACACCGCCGCTTCAGATATCCCCAGTATTTTAGCTAGTTCTTTTGCAGTAATAGACAAAATATTCCCTCCAAACTCCCCTGATGATTGAGCTAATTATATACAATTTAGAGAATTTAGTCAATGTTTAACTAAACTTTTTTACACATTTAGAAAATGGCTTTTATAATGTGAAGCAGACTGAAATAGGTTGGTGACCTTGAAATGAAAGCAATCCCTCCCCATCTGAGCCAGACACCGGAAGAGGCATACAGGAAGATGAAATACGCCGGAACTCATGTCGCCACGCGTGACCCGAAGCGTCCGGAATATCACTTTCACTCTGCCGGTCAATGGATGGACGACCCCAACGGGAGCGTCTACCACAACGGCTATTACCACATCATGTACGGTGCCAATCCCGACAGCGACAGCAACAGGGGCGGCATGCCCTACAAAACCGCTTCGAACAAATGGAGCCCTGATGAGCCTGACTGGATGGACGGTATAGACGTCTGGGGCCATGCGCGCAGCCGCGACCTTATACACTGGGAGCATCTGCCTATCTCCGTTTTTCCGGATCCAAAAAAGGACGAATTCTTCATCTGGTGGGGCTGCACCAGAATAAACGGCGACGGCATCCCCACAATAATATATACAAGCGTGGGCCACAAAAGGAACCCTACCGACTCTGCCGAGCAGTTCATCGCCTATGGCGACGACGAACTCATGCGCTGGAAGCAGGCCGATGAACTGAACCCGATCCTCAGCGACTCCATCCACGGCGGCAAAAAGTACTATGAGTGGCGCGACCCCTTCATGTTCGAGCACGAGGGACGTAACTTCCTCATTTTGGGTGGGACCGATAGTCTATCCAAGCGAGGCAGGGCGCTCGTGCTGCTTTACGAAGCCCTTGATTCCCGCTTTACCGAATGGGTCTTCCGCGGGGAGCTTTTTGAGTATCCCGAGCCGCTTCGCAGCATCGAGTGTCCCAACATTGGCAGATTCGGAGATAAATGGGCCGTAATAGTCTCTCCTCACGGGCCTGTGGAATACTTTATCGGCAACATAGACTTTGAGACATATAAATTCCACTGGGAGCACAGAGGCATCTTGAACGTAAGCACTAACTATTATGCCACGAACCTGGTTTATGACGACCAGGACCGCTGTATTCTGCTTGGGGCGATCGAGGGCTTCGAGGGCGCAGTGGGCTGGAACGGCGCAGGTGCACTCCCACGCGAGCTCAGTCTCAGTGAGGACGGCCGCAGGCTGGAGCAGCGGGTCATCCCCGAAGTGGAGACCCTGCGCCGGGAAGCTGAGCCGCGAAATGCTTCCGGAGCGGTCGCGGGAAGCGGCGTCTTTGAGCTCTTCGTCTCCCTCCTCCCGGAGAACTCGGGCAGGCTGGCTCTGTGTTACGGAGATACCGACCTGGTCATCGAGTTTCGGGATGGGAAGCTGAGCGTGGGCGGATATGAGCTGCCCTGCTCAAACAGTCTGCGCGTCTTCATGGACAAGACTGTTTTCGAGCTCTTTGCCGACGAGCGGGAGGCCCTCTCCCTCGTGGTGCCTGTATGCACCGGCGGCTGCCGAATCGAGGTCGGCGGGGTTTTCGAACAATCGCTGCTCTGGGAGTATGACACCAGAGACGTCTTCCGCTATTACGACGACTGAAAAAACGACCTGCGGTGAATGCCACAGGTTGATAATAAAACATTAGGAGGAAAGATCATGAAAAAGAGATTTACCACCCTTCTGGCTCTGCTCCTTGTCGCCAGCCTTCTGGCGGCCTGCGGGCAGGAGGCCGTGACCGAGACCCCGCCGGCCGAGACCGCCGCGGCTGAAACAACGCCCGCAGAGGAGCCCTCCGTCACAATCGGCTTTGCCAACGCCAGCATGAACAACGGATTCTTCGTCACGATAAGCAACACGCTCGAATCCCTCTGCAAGGAGAACGGCTACGACTACGTAATGTACGACTGCGACTGGGACAACGAGCTGCAGATATCCCAGATGGAGGATCTCGTAAACCTGGGCGTCAATGTGATATTCCTGGCTCCAGCCGATGTTGATGGCACCAGAGCCGGTCTTGAAGCCGCCTCCGCCGCTGACATCCCGGTCATCGTTCTCGATAACCCCGTCAACGAAGAGGACAATGCCCTCGTCGCCTACACCGTGGCCTCCGACAACTATCAAGCCGGCGTCATCTGTGCTGAGATGATGATGGCGGACTTCCCCGACGGAGCTAAGATTGCCGTGCTCAATCACTCCTCAAACAACGCCGCCCGCGACCGTGTCGACGGCTTCCGCGACACCGTTGAGGCCACAGAGAACTATGAGATCGTCGAGGAACTCTTTGGCGAAGGCACCATCGAGGACTCCATAGAGCCCGCCGAAGATATCCTCATGGCCCATCCTGAAGTCGAAGTGTTCATGGCCTGCAACGAGCTGTCCGGCATGGGAGCCCTGACTGCGGTCGAGGCCTCCGGCAGGACCGGCGAGATCAAGATCTATACGGTCGACGCCTCTCCTGACGGCAAAGAGCTCATCGTGGACGGCAGCTTCGCCGGCGAGGCCGCTCAGTCGCCTATCGGCATTGCTGAAAAGGCCTTTGAGCTTGCCTGCGGACTCATCGGCGGTGAGGCTCCTACCGGTGAAAAGTTCCTTATCGAGTGCTTCGAGGTCCGCGCCGAGCTTGCGGCTGAGACCGCGGGCGAGTGGCAGTAAGCAGGTCAAGCCGGTGAAGTGCGCTGCCTCCACAGCAGCGCACTTCACCATTCGATGCCAAAAGGCGGGCTCTGCCCACTGTTTGCGCGGCGATAGCCCCAGACCACCTGGCAAATCTAATCGAAGGGGGAGTTGTTGATTGCGCACAGAAGCCCTTAGGATGGAGAACATAAGTATGGAATTTTCCGGCGTGTATGTGCTCTCAGACATGCAGCTGCAAGTCGGGCAGGGTTCCATACACGCCCTTGTAGGCGAAAATGGCGCCGGAAAATCGACGCTCATCAAAATTCTCGGCGGCATATACAAGCCGAAAACCGGAAAAATATTCATAGACGGCACTGAGAGCTCCATACACAACGTCCAGGACGCTCAGAAGAAGGGCATAAGCATCATCCATCAGGAAATAAGTCTTGTCCCCTCATTGAGCATCGCTGAGAACGTATTTCTGGGCCGGGAACTTTCAAAGCTTGGCTTCAAATCCGAGGGCAAAATGTTCAGCATGGCCCAGGAGATGATAGACGCCTTGGGCATAGACCTTTCCGCCAGGACGATAGTTTCGGGACTGACTATAGCCCAGCAACAGCTGGTGGAGATAATAAAGGCCGTCTCGTTCAACACCCACATACTCGTGCTCGACGAGCCCACCTCTTCCCTCTCCCTGAAGGAGACACAGCGCCTCTTTGATATCATACGCCGACTGCAGGGCAAGGGTGTGGCAATAATCTATATCTCACACAAAATGGACGAGATTTTTGAAATCTCCGACCACATCACCGTCATACGCGACGGGAGATATATTGACACCGTGCCAACCTCGCAGACGAGCAGTGAAGAAGTCGTGCGCAAGATGGTAGGCCGCAGCATAGAGCAATTCTATGTCCGCAGCTACAACGAGCTGTCAAAGGTCGCCTTGCGGGTGGAGAACCTTACAAAGCGCGGCGTTTTTGCAGACGTGAATTTTGAAGTGCGCTACGGAGAGGTCCTCGGCTTTGCCGGCCTGGTGGGCGCCGGCCGCAGCGAGATAATGCACGCCGTCTTCGGCGCAGACAAGTATGACAGCGGCGAGATCCTTATAGACGGGTCAGCCGTTCATATCTCATGTCCACAGCAGGCCATATCTCTCGGCATGAGCATGGTGCCGGAGAGCAGGAAGGAGCAAGGTCTTGTCCTCATAAACGACGTGGGCTTTAATATAGCTCTGGCAAATGTTGACCGGCTGAAGGGCAGGATGTTTCTCAGCTGCAAAAAGCGTCACGCCCTTGCCTGCCAATACATCGAGCGTATGCACATAAAAACCCGCTCTGATGCACAGGCCGTGTTTGAGCTGAGCGGAGGCAATCAGCAGAAAGTCCTGCTGGGCAAATGGCTGGCAAATCAGCCAAAAATACTTATCCTGGACGAGCCCACCCGCGGTGTGGACGTGGGCGCAAAAACTGAGATATACTCCATCATCAATGAACTGGCAGCCGATGGAATGGCTATCATCCTCGTCTCGTCGGAGCTCTCGGAGATAATCAACATGTGCGACAACGTGTGCGTCGTTCACGAGGGCCGGATCACCGGCCGCCTCTCCAGGGAAGAATTCTCCCAGGACAAAATCATGCATTATGCAACCGGAGGCGAAGATATTTGAACACCAAAAAATACAGGCCCGTGCTCACAAACATGCTGGCTTCACTTAAGGCGAATCTGGGCATCCTCGCCGTCCTTGTGATAATGGTGGTTGCACTGTCCCTGCTCTCGCCAGTTTTCCTGACTTCAAACAATATCCTGTCCGTCGGACGCCAGATGTTCAGCAACATCTGCCTAAGCCTCGGCATGACATTTGTCATCATCATCGGCGGTATAGACCTGAGCGTCGGCGCAATTGTCGCCCTCTCGGGCATCACTTCCGTCGGGCTCGTGATTAACGGCGGCTGGGCCGTCGCTCCGGCGGTTATTGCCGGCATACTGGTAGGCACGCTCTGCGGCATCCTCAACGGCTGCATTATCTCCTGGCTTAAAGTGCCGGCTTTCATTGTCACGATGGCCATGATGAACGTGGCCCGTGGCGCGGCGCAGATATACACCGGCGGCACCGCTATTCGCATCCAGTCTGTTGACGCCTTCACCCAACTTGGCGTAGGGCGTTTCCTCAATGTGCCATATCAGATTTACTACGCCATAGTCCTGATAATTATTGCCACGCTGGTGCTGAACAGGACAAAATTTGGTACGTATGTATTCGCCACAGGCGGAAATCGCCTCGCGGCACGCCTTTCGGGCATCAAGACCGAGCGGATAGAGCGCATAACTTACACAATTTCCGGCACCATGGCCGGCATCACCGGCGTCATCCTCTCTGCCCGCATGTATTCCGCCCAGCCCTCTGTCGGCGATGGGCTGGAGCTGGATGCCATTGCAGCCTGCGTGCTCGGCGGCGTATCGATGTCAGGCGGCATAGGCCGCATCAGTGGAACCATCATAGGCGCCATAATAATCGGCCTCATAAACAACGGTCTGAACCTGATGGGTGTAAACTCTTACTGGCAGCTTGTGGCAAAGGGTGTGATCATCCTTCTCGCAATTGCCATAGACGCCATGAAAAACCGGAGCCGCCTCGCCGCAGCCGGCCGGGCAAAGGCCAGCCTGACCGAGCACGGCGAGAACAGCAAAAATAAGGAGTAAATTCTGAATCACCAAGGAGGAAACTATGGACAGCCAAAAGATACGGGACCTCGAGATAACAGCCGCGAGGGTGCGGATATTGGGGCTGGACGCTATTAACAGCGCGGCTTCGGGGCATGTCGGCGGGGCCTTCTCCATCGCGGACATACTCACGGTCCTCTACTTCAACACCATGAAAAACCTCGACCCTGCAAACCCCAGGGCGCCAGAGCGCGACCGCTTTGTCCTCTCCAAGGGCCACTGCACCGCTGCGCTCTACCCTACGCTCGCCTTAAGGGGCTTCTTCCCCGTCGAGGACCTCAAGACCTTCCGCCAGGTGGACAGTTACCTCTCCGGCCACGCCGAGATGAACCACGTCCCCGGCGTGGACATGTCCGCAGGCTCCCTGGGCCAGGGGCTCTCCAACGCAGTCGGCATGGCCCTCGCCGGCAAGCAGGACGGTATGGGCTACCGCGTCTTCTGCGCCATGGGCGACGGCGAGATACAGGAGGGCCAGATCTGGGAGGCAGCCATGTGCGCCGGCAAGTACCGTCTGGACAACCTCGTCGGCATCGTGGACTACAACCACCTCCAGATAGACGGCACCGTAGAGGAGGTCATGCCCCTTGAGCCCCTGGGCGACCGCTGGGCTTCCTTCGGCTGGAACGTCATCCACATCGACGGCCACAACATCGATAGGATAGACGAGGCCTTCCGCGCGGCGGAAGATTTCAAGGGCAAACCCACAGTCGTCATCGCCCACACGGTGAAAGGCAAGGGCGTCTCCTTCATGGAAAACAACGTCGCCTGGCACGGGCATCCCCCAGTGGGCGAGGACTATATCAAAGCGCGCGCGGAACTCGTCGCGCATCTCAATGAGCTGGAGGGAAAGTGACATGAACAAGCTGAGAGACGCAAACCGCGCGTACGGCGAGAAGCTGGCAGAGCTCGGCGCCGAGCTGCCCGAGCTTGTGGTGCTCGACGCGGACCTGGCCGCCTGCAGCAAGACCGCGCCCTTCATAGAGCGCTTCCCGGGCAGGCACTACAACGTCGGCATTCAGGAGTGCAACATGGTCGGCGTCGCGGCCGGCATGGCCGCCTGCGGCAAAATACCCTTCGTGAACTCCTTCGGCATGTTCACGGCGGGCCGGGCCTACGACCAGATACGCAACGCCGTTGTCTACCCCGGACTGAACGTCAAGGTCGTCGGCTTCTATTCCGGGCTCTCCAACGGCGAGGACGGGCCCACCCACCAATGCGTGGAGGACCTCGCCCTCATGCGGGCCGTGCCAAACATGGTGGTAATGTGCCCCTGCGACGCCAACGAGGCTGCCCTCATGACCGAGGCCGCCGCAAAGCACAGCGGGCCCTGCTTCATCCGCATGGGCCGCGGCCCGGTGGAGACCGTGACGGAATTCGAGGGCTACAAGTTTGAGATAGGCAAGGGCGTCGTCATGCGCCCGGGCCGGGACGCCGCCATTATTGCCACGGGCAACATGGTCGCCACGGCGCTCAAGGCCGCAGCGCTGCTGGAAGCCGAGGGCCTGGACGTGCGTGTCATAGACATGCACACGATAAAGCCCATAGACAGGCAGCTCGTCCTCGAGACCGCGCGCGAGACCGGGGCCATCGTCACCTCCGAGGAGCACAACGTCCTAGGCGGCCTTGGCGGCGCTGTCGCAGAGGTCGTGGGCGAGGAATATCCCGTCCCTGTGCTCAGGCACGGCATGCGCGACTGCTTCGGCAAGTCCGGCAAACACGATGATGTGCTGGCTCTCTTCGGCCTGACGGAGACCGTCCTGGCCGACACGGTGAAAAGCGCGGTCGCGCTCAAGAAATAAGCCGCCGCGAGGCGAGAGGAGGAGGTCGCTGTGGAGGAGCTTAGAGAAAAGGCCTGTCGACTGAGACTTCAGGTGTTGGACATGATATGCAGCAAAAAAGGCGGCCACATAGGTGGGGATTTCAGCGAGATGGAGATCCTTCTGGAGCTCTATTGCCGCCAGATGAACATTGATGCGGCCAGGCCGGACGCGCCCGAACGCGACCGCTTCATACTGAGCAAGGGGCACTCGGTGGAGGCCCTCTACGCCGTCCTGGCGGACAGGGGCTTCTTCCCGGCGGAGGAACTGGGGGGCTATCTGAGTTTTGGGGGGAGGCTCATGGGCCACCCAAACAACCAGGTGCCGGGGATAGAGATGAACACCGGCTCCCTGGGGCACGGGCTGTCCCTGGGCGTGGGCATGGCCCTCGCCGCCCGCCTCAGGGGCCTGGCCAGCCGGACCTACGTCCTAATGGGCGACGGGGAGCTGGCCGAGGGCTCCGTCTGGGAGGCCGCCATGGCCGCCTCGCACTACGGACTGGACAGCCTGTGCGCCACGGTGGACCGCAACGGTCTGCAGATCTCGGGTGCCACGGAGGAGATCATTGGTCTCGAGCCTCTGGCCGAGCGCTTCCGCAGCTTCGGCTGGAATGCGATCGAGGTCCCAGACGGAAACAACTTTGAACAGCTCGGCGCGGCATACGTTCTGGCGCGGAACACCAAGGGCAGGCCCAGCGTGGTCATAGCCCGCACGGTGAAAGGCCGCGGCGTCTCCTTCATGGAGGGCCGCGCCAAGTGGCACCACGGCATACCCGGCGAGTCCGAGCGCCGGGCCGCCGCGGCGGAGTTGGAGACAGCAATGAGGGACGGAGCATGATATCTAACAAACAGGCAATTTGCGACACCCTGCTTCAGCTGGCCTCAGAGGACAGGGACATCCTCGTGCTGTGCAGCGATTCGAGGGGTTCGGCCTCGGCCTCCGGCTTTGCCGAGAGCCTGCCGGGGCAGTTTATAGAACTGGGGATTGCGGAGCAGAATCTTGTGTCCGTGGCGGCGGGCCTCGCCTCCGGCGGGATGCGGCCCTTTGTCCTGGCTCCCGCCGCTTTCCTCTCGACGCGGAGCATGGAACAGGTCAAGGTGGACATCTGCTACTCAGGCAGCAACGTGAAACTCATAGGCATCAGCGGCGGCGTGAGCTACGGCCCGCTGGGCATGACCCACCACGCCATACACGACATAGCGGCGTTGGGCGTCCTGCCCGGCCTCAGGGTGTACATGCCGGCGGACGCGGAGGCCTCGCGCTCGCTCACCCGGCGCCTTGCCGCCGACGACCTGCCCGCCTACGTGCGCGTGGGGCGGAACGCCTCCCCCGAGGTCTATCCCGAGGGCGGCGCCGACCTCTCGGAGGACTGCGCGCTGCTGACCCGCCCGGGGCAAGACGTCACTGTCATCGCCTGCGGAGACATGGTCGCCCCTGCCGCGGCGGCTTCGGACGCGCTCCGGGAGCAGGGCGTCTCCTGCCGGGTGCTGGACATGTTCTGCATAAAGCCCCTGGACCGTGAGGCGGTCAGGCGCGCGGCGGCGGAGACCTCCGGCATAGTCACGGTCGAGGAGCACAGCAGCTTTCTGGGCCTGGGCTCTCTGGTGGCGCAGGAGCTGGCGGGTACGGGCGTGCCGCTCACGCGGCTGGGCCTGCCCGACGCCCCCGTCGTCACCGGCGGGCAGCATGAGGTGCTGGACTACTACGGGCTGAACGCAGGCGGCATTGCCCGGGCCGCATATGCGCTATGCCGGAGATGAAGGAATACATTCTGGCTCTCGACCAGAGCACCTCGGGTACAAAGGCTATACTCATAGACCGCGCCGGCGCCGTCGCCTGCCGAAGTGACTTGGCCCACAGGCAGATAGTCACGCCCGAGGGCTGGGCCGAGCACGACCCCATGGAGATCTGGGCGAACGTCCTCGCCGTCTCGCGCCTTGTCATGGAGCGCTGCGGCGTCGAGCCCGGGCAGATAAGGGCCATAGCTATAGCAAACCAGCGCGAGACAGCGGTCTGCTGGCGGCGGAGCACGGGCCTGCCACTTTATAACGCAGTAACTTGGCAGTGTGCCAGGGCGGAGGAGTTGACATGGGCCCTTTCAACGCGGGAAACCGAAGCGCGGGTACGCGCAGTTACAGGTCTGCGCCTTTCGCCCTACTTCTCGGCGGCAAAATTTTCCTGGCTGCTGAAAAACGTCGGGGACGTAGCCCGGGCGGCATCTGAGGAAGACCTCTGCTTCGGTACGGTAGACGCCTGGCTCATCTACCGCCTCACCCGGGGCGTGTCCTTCAGGACCGACGTCTCCAACGCAAGCCGCACCCAGCTGCTGGATCTGGACAGCCTTGACTGGAGCCCCGAGATGCTCGGACTATTCGGAATAGAGCTCCGGATGCTGCCCGAGGTTTGTGAGAGCAATAGCCTCTTCGGATACAGCGACCTGGACGGCCTGCTGCCTGAACCGGTACCCATCTGCGGCGTACTGGGAGACTCACAGGCCGCGCTGCTGGGCAACGGCTGTCTCGACAGGGGTGGGGCTAAGCTCACGCTCGGCACCGGCACCTCCGTCATGGTGAATGCTGGTTCCGCGAGGCCCCGCCTGAGCGGAGGCGTAGTCGAATCCGTGGGCTGGAAGCTGAACGGCCGCCTCTGCTATGTCGCGGAGGGAAACATAAACTACACCGGGGCACTGATCGTATGGCTGAAAGATAGGCTGTGCCTTATTGAAAACAGCCGGGACGTGGGTCCCATCGCGGCCGGGCTGGAGGACAACGGAGGGGTCTACCTGGTACCCGCTTTTACCGGCCTGGGCGCACCCCACTGGCGAGGCGATGTGAGAGCGGCCATTCTGGGTCTCGGCATAGGCAGCGGGCGCGAGCACATAATCCGCGCAGCCGAGGAGGCTGTGGCCTATCAGATAGCCGATGTCTACGGGGAGCTGACGTCCTCCTGCGGGCCGATACCGCTCATCTTTGCCGACGGCGGCGCTAAGCACGACTCCTTCCTCATGCAGTTCACGGCGGACATGCTGGGCTGTGAGCTGGCGCCCTCCGAGGTGGAAGAGCTCTCCGCCCTGGGCGCAGGCTGTGCCGCAATGCTTGCCCTGGGCTGGACAGACGAAGCCGGGCTCTCCCACCGCAGACACCTACCTTGCTTCCGCCCGACCATGGAGCCCGCGCGCAGGGAACGCTGCTACGAGGGCTGGAAACGCGCAGTCAGGACTCTGCTTTGACGAAAGGAAATCATATCAGGATGAAAGAGACATTTGGACTTATCGTGACCTCCCGCAGCTTCTTCCCCGCGCACCTCATAAAGGAGGCCAGGGACAGCGTGCTGCGCCTGCTGGACGGGATGGGCTACGGCTGCATAAGCGTGGACGAGGACAGCTGCCTAATGGGCGCCGTCCAGACGCATGAGGAGGCGCTGACCTGCGCCGAGCTGTTCTCCCGGAACCGGGAGCTCATAAGCGGCATCATCGTCGTGCTGCCGAACTTCGGCGAGGAATCCGCCGTGGCGGACGCCATAAAACTGTCGGGTCTGAGCGTACCTGTGCTGGTGCAGGCCTGTGATGACGACTTCGACAAGCTGGACATGGCCCACAGGCGGGACGCTTTCTGCGGCAAGCTCTCCGTCTGCAACAACCTCTATCAGCTGGGCATCCCCTTCACGGACACGAGCACCCACACCTGCCGGATAGACTCTCCGGAGTTTCGCGCCGACATAGAGCGCTTTGCCGCAGTATGCCGGGTTACAAAGGCCCTGCGCTCCGCGCGCATAGCCCTGCTCGGTGTGCGGCCCTCGGCCTTCAGGACGGTGCGCTTCTCCGAAAAGCTGCTCCAGCGCGCGGGCGTGGACGTGGAGACCGTGGACATGTCCACCGTCATACACCGCGCTGAGGCCATAGAAGACGAGGCGCTCATAGACAAAATGGCCGCCGAAATACGCGCATACGGCACCGTCCCGCCATACATAGGCCCGGAGAAGGTCGAAAAGCAGGCCCGACTCTGTCTGACCGTGCAGCAGCTGGTGGAGGAACTCGACTGTGACGCCAGCGCCGTCCAGTGCTGGGATGCGCTGGAAAACTACTACGGCTGTGCAGCCTGTCTGGCCATGAGCATGATGGGCGAGGCGGGCAAGCCCTCCGCCTGCGAGAGCGATGTCATGGGCGCGCTGACCATGTTGGCCCTGGACAGGGCCGCCGGCTCCGCCCCCGCCTATATGGACTGGAACAACAACATCCGCGAGGAGCGGGACAAGTGCCTGAGCCAGCACTGCTCGAACTTCCCGCGCAGTTTCTTCGGCGCTCCGGTGGAGATAGAGAACCTCGACGTCCTCAGCACGACCCTGGGCGCGGAAAACTGCTTCGGCTGCTGCAAGGGCCAGGTGGCCGCGGGTCCCATGACCTTCGCCAAGCTGAGCACGGACGACTTCACAGGCCGTATCTGCGCCTATGTGGGCGAGGGCGAATTTCTGGATGAGCCCATGCCCACAAAGGGCGGCCTCGCCTGTTGCCGCATTGAAAATCTCCAGGGCCTCATGAAGTACATCTGCTCAAACGGCTTCGAGCACCACGTTGCCTTCGTGCGCGGCCACGTTGCGGACGTCCTCTGCGAGGCCTTCGAGAAATACCTGGGATACTCCGTCTACCGGCACATCTGACCTCTCCCCTCTCCACCTGCTTTACTTGCCGCTTTTCGGGGGGTATAATGGGGCGAGGGGGCGGGGATATGAAGAAGATCATCATACTCATCGGCAACTACTGCTCGGGCAAGACCGAGATCGCGCTGAACCTTGCGGTCAGGGCGGCGGAGAGGGGCGAGAGGACGCAGGTCATAGACCTCGACCGCATAAACGACTACTTCCGCATGTCCGACCACATCCGTGTCCTCGGCGAGCACCACATAGACCTCGTCTCGCCCAGCTTCGTCGGCCGCGGCCTCACGCAGACCGTCATGCCGGCGCGCGTAGCCTCCGCCTTCGACGGGGACTGGGACCTCGTCGTCTTTGACGTCGGCGGCGACCAGGCGGGCGCGCTCTCCCTGGCCCGCTACCACCAGGACTTCGCCGCGCTCGAACCCGGGCAGCTCGAGGTCTGGGACATAGTCAACGTCTTTCGCCCCATGTCCGAGAGCCCCGACAAGGTCATAAAGCTCATGGGCGAGCTCGAGGGCTTCGCCCGCCAGAAGGTGACGGGCCTTGTGAACAACTCAAACCTCCTCAACTACTCCAGCCCGGACGACCTGCGCCGGGGCTGGGAGGTGCTGCGCGAGGTCTCGGAGCGCACGGGCATCCCCGTCGTGCTCACCACCGGGCGCAGGCCGTTTTTGGAGGAGTTCCTGAGGGACGGGCGCGACGCGCGCTTTACGGGCGAGGCCATGCCCCTCGAACCCTACATGCTCCGCAGCCCCGACAACTTCGCCCACGGCAAAATCTGAAAAATGCGGGGAGCCCGCCGGCTCCCCGCTTTTCTCTGTCCCGCGCCGGTTTTGTTGACAGGGAAGCTGAAATATTGTACATTTTATAAGTAAATGTTTTGAAATCTGCGCTCTGTCGGCTAAGCCGGCCTTGGGAGGGATGCTCATGAGGAAACGTCTGCGCCGGGCGGCGGCGCTCGCTCTGGCCGCCGTGCTGCTGGCCCTTTCCGGCTGCGCTTCGGGCCAGGAGGAGCGCCGCGGCCTGGACGGGGGCGAGACCTCCGTCGTGCTCGCCACCTCGGGCGAGCCGCTGCGCTTTTACGCGCTCTCGGAGGAGGGCTGCGCCGGGGACGACAACCTGGTGCTCTCAAACGTCTACGACTGCCTCACCTTTCTGGAGCCGGACGGGAGCATCTCCCCCGGCCTCGCCGAGAGCTGGGAGATCTCCGAGGACGGGCTGTGCTACACCTTCCACCTGCGCCGGGGCGTCAAGTTCCACAACGGCCTGGAGATGACGGCCGAGGACGTGAAGTTCACCTATGACAAGGGCGCCGCCGGCCCCCTGGGCGCGGGACTCTTCGTGAACTACGAGCGCTGCGAGATCGTGGACGACTACACGGTGAACATCTACCTCACGGCGCCCTACGCGGGCTTCCTCTACGGCGTGGCCTCGCGCCTCGGCGGCATCTGCTGCAAGGCCTATTACGACGAAGTCGGGGACGAGGGCTACCTCAAAGCCCCCATAGGCACCGGCCCCTACACCCTCGACGAGGTCATAAACGGCGAGAAGATCGTCCTGCGCGCCAACGACGGCTACTGGCGCGGCGAGCCGGCCATCAAGGAGGTCACCATCGCCATAGTGCCGAACGTCTCGACGCAGATGATAGGCCTCGAAAACGGCGACTACGACGCCGTGCGCAACCCGCCCATCGACTCCTGCCTCCACCTGAAGGAGGGCGGGGACGTCACCTGGGACTACGCGGACTCGACGGGGCGCATCACGCTCTATCTTGCGGTCTGGGGCGGGCGCCCGGGCGAGGACCTGAACTTCCGCCGGGCCGTCCAGTGCGGCATAGACAAGGACGAGGTGAACGAGGGTGCGAACAGCGGCTGCGCGACCATCCTCGACATAGACATGTGCCCCATCTACGCGGGCTACCCCTCGGAGGGCCTCCAGACCGTGGCCTACGACAGGGAAAAGGCCCTCGACTATCTCGCGGCGAGCTCCTGCTCGGGCGAGAGCTTCGAGATACTCTGCCAGAGCGGCACGGCCTGCGAGACGGTGGCGAAGATAATCCAGTCCCAGCTCATAGAGCTGGGCATCGCGGCGACGGTCACGGCGGTGGACAGCTCAAGCTACACCCAGCTGCAGCTGGCGGGAGATTACGACGCCGTCATCCGCGAGCAGCTCAGCTCCATGGTGGACGCCGACGGGGCCTCGACCTTCTTCAACACCACCCCCGGCTACGCCTACACGAAAAACTGCAAGTACCCCCGCGCGGATGAGATCTTCTCCCTCTTCGTGCAGGGCCGCGAGGCCCAGGGCGAGGAGCGGGAGCCCTACTACGCCGAGGCCTGCAACATCATAACCGAGGAGGCATACCTCGTCCCGCTGTACAACGGGCTCATCGCCGTGGCCTACAGCACACACCTGCAGGGCGTCGAGGCGCACTGTCTCGGCACCTACAACTTCTACCGCTGGAGCTGGGACTGAGAGGGGGCAAGCGGCATGTATCTCGTAAAATACACCATAAAGCGCCTTGTCATGCTCATACCGGTCATCCTGGGCGTGACGCTCATCCTCTACTTCGTCATGTCCCTCGCCCCGGGCAATCCCGCGCGGCAGATCCTGGGCGCGGACGCCACGGCGGAGCAGGTGGCCGCCCTGGAGCATGAGATGGGGCTCGACAAGCCCATCATCGTGCAGTATATAAACTACATCCTCGGCGTCGTGCGCCTGGACTTCGGCACCTCCTGGGTGACGGGGCTGGAGGTGCTCGAAAGCTTCCGCCAGCGCCTGCCCGACACGTTTTTCCTGGCCCTCTGCTCGACGCTCTGGGCCGTGGCGCTGGGCATACCCCTGGGCATAGCCTCGGCGGTGAAGCAGTACAGCCTGCTGGACTACGGCTTCATGCTGCTGGCGATGCTGCTCTTCTCCTTCCCGCCCTTCTGGCTGGCGCTGCTCTGCCAGCTGCTGTTCTGCCTGACGCTGGGCTGGCTTCCGGCGACGGGCGTCGGCAGTCTCAGCCACTTCATCCTGCCCGCCCTGGTGCTGGGGGCGAACACCCTGGCCTCCATGATACGCATGAGCCGCACCAGCATGCTCGACGTGCTGCGGCAGGACTACATCCGCACCGCCCGCTCCAAGGGCGCCTCCCGCGCCCGGGTGCTGAGCCGCCACGCCCTGCGCAACAGCCTCGTGCCGGTCATCACCCAGGTGGGCATCAGCTTCGCCGGCTGCATGGGCGGGGCCATCGTCACGGAGACCATCTTCACCATCCCCGGCCTCGGCTCCCTGCTCATAAACGCGGTCAAGAGCCGGGACGTGCCCGTCGTCATGGGCACGGTCATCCTCGTCGCCGTCATCGTGGGCCTCATAAACCTCGTCGTGGACCTCATCTGCGCGAAGGTGGACCCGCGCATCGACCTGGCGGCCTGAGGGGGGTGAGCGGATGAAGAAACAAGGTTCCTCCTCCGTCCACGGCAGCTGGCGGCTCGCCGCCGCCCGCTTCAGGCGCAACAGGCTCGCCATGGCGGGCGTCGTGCTCCTCGGGCTCATGGCCCTGGCCATCCTGCTGGCCCCGCTCTACATGTCCTATTCGGACATGATACACCAGGACGTCTTCAACAAGCTGCGCTCCCCCTGCGCGGAGCACCCCCTCGGCACGGACGAGCTGGGGCGGGATCTGCTCGCGCGCATCCTCTACGGCGGGCGCATCTCGCTCTTCGGCGGCATCGCCACCATCGCCATCGCCTTTGTCGCGGGCTGTGTCATAGGCGGCGCGGCGGGCTACTTCGGCGGGCGGATCGACACGCTGCTCATGCGCTTTATCGACATGCTGATGGCCATACCCCCGGTGCTCCTGGCGATGGCCATACTCACGGCCCTGGGCAGCGGGCTGACGAACCTCATCATCTCCCTGGCCGTCAGCCAGGTGCCGCGCTTTGCGCGGGTGGTGCGCTCCGCCGTGCTGACCCTGCGCGGGCTGGACTACATCGAGGCCGCGCGCAGCTTCGGCTGCGGCTCCGCGAAGGTCATCCTGCGCCACATCCTGCCCAACGGCATAGGCCCCATCGTCGTCTCCGCGACGCTGACCCTGGGGCAGATCATCCTCAGCATCTCCTCCATGGGCTTCCTCGGCCTGGGCGTGGCCTCGCCCACGCCGGAGTGGGGCACCATCATCTCGGAGAACATGCTGAACATCCGCTACTATCCCTATCTGGGCCTTGCTCCGGGCATCTGCATCTGCCTGGCGGTCATGGCCGTGAACTTCATCGGCGACGGGCTGAGGGACGCCTTCGACCCGCGCGCCGGACGCTGAGGTGGCGCGCATGGAAACTGCCGGAAAAAAGCTGCTTGAGGTGAAGGACCTCCGCGTCAGGTACAGGCGCGGGGATGAGTACGTCTGCGCGCTTAACGGCCTCGACCTCGACGCGGCGCGCGGCGAGAAGCTGGGCCTTGTCGGGGAGACGGGCGCGGGCAAGACGACGCTGGCGCTCTCCATCCTGGGCCTGCTGCCCGAGCGCGTGGGCGAAATAACGGGCGGGAGCATAGTCTTCAGCGGGGACGAGCTGCTGGAGCAGGGCGAGGCGTATATGCTGGGCCTGCGCGGCCGGCGCGTCTCGATGATATTCCAGGACCCGATGACGAGCCTGAACCCCGTCCAGACGGTGGGCGAGCAGATAGGCGAGGTGCTGAAGCTGCACTTTCCCGCCATGGGCCGGGAGGAGCGGCGCGGGCGGGTGGACAGGGTGCTGAACATGGTCGGCATCCCGGCCTCGCGCGCGGGGGACTACCCCTACCAGTTCTCGGGCGGCATGAAGCAGCGCGTGGTCATCGCCATGGCGCTCATAGCCGAGCCGGAGCTGCTGCTGGCGGACGAGCCGACGACGGCGCTGGACGTCACCATCCAGGCGCAGATCCTGGACATGATGCGCCGCCTGCAGGAGGAGCTGGGCACGACGGTGCTGCTCATAAGCCACGATTTGGGCGTCGTCGCGGGCTTCTGCGACCGCGTGGCGGTCATGTACGCGGGACGCATCGTGGAGCTGGGCCGGGTGGAGCAGGTGTTCGGCGGCGGGGAGAACCACCCCTATACCCGGGGCCTGCTGCGCTGCGCCCCGGATCTGGGCGAGCTGAAGCCCAGGCTCGAACCCATCCCCGGCCACATGCCGGAGCCGACGCGCCTGCCGCCCGGCTGCGCCTTTGCGGAGCGCTGCCCGGAGTGTACGGAGCTCTGCCGCCGCTGCGCGCCGGCGCCGCGGGAGCGGGACGGGCATCTCATCGCCTGCCACCACCGCTGGAAGGAGGGCTGAAGCATGGCGGAAGTTCTGCTGGAGACAAGGGGCCTGAGCAAGTTTTTCAAGACCGCCGGCGGCCTGCTGCACGCCGTCGAGGACGTGGACCTGGCGCTGGGCGCGGGCCGCACCCTGGGCGTGGTCGGGGAATCCGGCTGCGGCAAGAGCACCCTGGGCCGGACGGTGCTGCGCCTGGAGAAGCCCAGCGCGGGCCAGGTGCTCTTCCGGGGCGAGGACATCAGCGCCCTCGGCCGCAGGCAGCTGCGCTCCGCGCGCCGGGACATGCAGATGGTGTTCCAGGACCCCTACAGCTCCCTGGACCCGAGGATGACGGTCTTCGACCTTGTGGCGGAGCCGCTGCGCGAGATCTGCCGGGGCCTGCCCCGGGCGCAGGCGCGGGAGCGCGTGCTGGACACGATGGAGCTCTGCGGCCTGCCCGCGGAGTATGCGGACAGCTATCCGCACGAGCTGGACGGCGGCCGCCGCCAGCGCGTTGGCCTCGCCCGGGCCATGGTGACGGAGCCGAAATTCGTCGTCTGCGACGAGCCCGTCTCGGCCCTGGACGTGTCCATCCAGGCTCAGATCCTGAACCTGCTTATGGATCTGCAGGAGCAGCGGGGCCTGGCCTATATGTTCATAACCCACGATCTGGCCGTCGTGCGGCATATAAGCGACGAGATCGCCGTCATGTATATGGGCCGCATAGTGGAGCAGGCGGAAAAGGCTGAGCTTTTCAGCCATCCCCTGCACCCCTATACGCAGGCGCTGCTCTCGGCCATCCCGACGACGGATCTGAGCCGCCGGGGCCGCCCGCCGCAGCTGCTGCGCGGGGAGGTGAGCTCCCCCGTGAACCCGCCGCCGGGCTGCCGCTTCGCCCCGCGCTGCCCCCACGCGACGGAGGCCTGCCGCGGCGAGGTGCCCCTGCGCGAGCTCTCCCCCACCCACCGCGTCGCCTGCCGCCTCGCCGGCTGAACCGCCGCGGGCGAAAACGCAAAAAGCCCCGCCCCTTCACGGGGGCGGGGCTTTCGCGCGCCTCAGCCTATTATCCAGACGCCCTCGCCCTCGCAGACGGGGCAGTCGCCGCTGCCGTCGCAGACGCCGCACTCGAAGGCGTCGTGCTCGCCGTAGTAGATGTTGTCGGCCCAGCCGTCGCCGCCGCAGGCCGCGCAGTCCCCGCTGCCGCCGCAGGATTCGCAGCGGTACTCCTGCGGTACGGAATCCGGGACCTGCTCGCCCGGCTCCACCACGATGCCGAAGGAGTCGTTCTGGAATCCGCCGGAAATGCCGCCGGAGCCGCCGGAGCTTTCTCCGGACTCGGACGGGCTGTCGTCCAGCTCCAGGCTGTCGGGGATGTAGAGCGTCCAGCAGCCCACATCCGTCGTCAGGTAGCCGAGCACATAGTCCTCCCAAACGAGGGCATACTCACGGTAGGTCCCATCCTGGTACATGCTCTCAAGCCCCAGGCCCGCGCCCTGGCAGAGCAGCTTGTAGGTGAGGAGATCCGAGCTGTCCGTCAGGCTCTCGGGGGCCTGGAAATCGTAGACGTGCCTGTCGAATACGAAGACCTCGCCCGAGACCTCCAGCTCCACGCCGCTCTCAAGATCCCGCTGCGCGCCGTCGAGCGCGCGTATGGGGTCCGGCACCGCCGGGGGCCCGGAGGTCTCCCCCACATCCTCAGCCTGCCCCGAACCCGAGGCATGCCCGGCATCCGAGGCCTGCCCCGCGCCGCCGGAGCCGTAGTCCGCCGCCGGGGGCTCCTCCGCGCCGCAGCCGCCCAGGACAAGGAGCAGCGCCGCCAGGACGAGCGCCGCGAGCCTGTATTTCGTCTTCATCCAAACTCCCCCTTTTCGAGAATGATAACCTCTTCCCCACCCGAAGTCAAGCTGAGGAAGGTGGGCGAAAAATTGCCGCAAAGCCCTTGACATCGCCCCTTGCAGAGACTAATATATACCCGTTAAAGGATTAACAATGCAACTGATTTCCGAAAATCGAACATCAAAGGGAGAAATGCGCTATGGCAAACCGCATCGTACTCAACACCATATCCTATCACGGCCACGGGGCCATCGAGAACATCGTCCCGGAGCTCCAGGGCCGGGGCTATAAGAAGGTCTTCCTCACCGTCGGCTCCAGCGGCCTAAAGCGCGGCAGCGCGAAGGTCGCGGCCCTGCTCGACGCGGCGGGCATCCCCTACGAGGTCTTCAGCGACATCAAGCCGAACCCGACCATTGAGAACGTCCAGAGCGGCGTCGCGGCCTTCAAGGCCTCGGGCGCGGACTGCATTGTGGCCGTGGGCGGCGGCTCGGTCATGGACACGGCGAAGGCCATCGGCATCATCATAAACAACCCCGAGTTCGCGGACGTGCGCTCCCTTGAGGGCGTGGCGCCGACGAAGCAGCACGCGGTGTTCACGATAGCGGTCCCGACGACCGCCGGCACCGCCGCGGAGGTCACGATAAACTACGTCATCACCGACGTGGAGAAAAAGCGCAAGTTCGTCTGCGTGGACACGAACGACATCCCCGAGGTCGCGGTGGTTGACCCGGACATGATGGCCTCGATGCCGCCCGCGCTGACGGCGGCGACGGGCATGGACGCGCTGACCCACGCCATCGAGGGCTACATCACGAAGGGCGCCTGCGCCATTTCGGACATGTTCCATCTGGAGGCCATCCGGCTCATCTCCGCCAGCCTGCGCGCCGCGGTGAAGGACGACCCGGACGGCCGCGAGGGCATGGCCCTGGGCCAGTATATCGCGGGCATGGGCTTTTCGAACGTGGGTCTGGGCATAGTACACTCCATGGCCCACGGCCTGAGCGCGCTGTATGACACGCCGCACGGCGTGGCCTGCGCCATCATCCTGCCGACGGGGCTGGAGTACAACAAGCCCGTGGCGGGCGCGCGCTACCGTGCGATAGGCAAGGCGATGGGAGTCGAGGGCATCGACGCGATGAGCGACGAGGCCGCGGCGGACGCCACCGTGGCGGCGGTGAAGCAGCTGTCCGCGGACGTGGGCATCCCGGCCGACCTGAAGGGCATCCTGAAGGAGGAGGACGTGGCCTTCCTGTCCGAGAGCGCTTTTGCGGACGCCTGCCGCCCCGGCAACCCGCGCGACACCAGCGTCGCCGAGATCGAGGCGCTCTATCGCAGCCTCATGTAAGCGGAAAAGCAGCAACAGGCGGCCCCGAGATGGGGCCGCCTGTTTTTTTGCGCGCAGATGCGCGCGGCTCATAAGGAAAACTCGTCTCTCTTGCGCCTCAGCTGGCAGCGTCCTGAGATGAACAGGACGAGGGCGGCGAAGAGGAAGCTGCCGCCGATGATGGATGTCACCAGGAGGGAGATAGGGGCGCCTCCCGCGAAATACAGGCACAGCGCGGTGACGGTCTGGATAAGGCCGGACACCGCAAAGCAGAGGCTCAGGACAAGGCAGGTGTTCTTCAAGCTATCACCCCGCATACCCGGCGCGCCCGCCGGAAAAATGTGCCGCTCCTCATACATATTACACCACAGCCGCGCGCCTTTGTCAATACGGAGTTGTGGGGTTTGGCGGGGAGGAACTCGCCGTTTTGTTCTGCTGGACTTTAGGTTGTGCTGCATGTTCCACCCCATTTCTTTGGTCTTGCCCAAAGAAACGGGGTGGAGCCCCAAAGAAAAGCGCTTATGGGGTGGTGGCGCCCCCGTGAGGTTTCGGGACCCGCCCGCCTCTCCCA
>NHCFR05603__coassemble_231_pt1 | contig 62591 bp, 50 predicted proteins | sample NHCFR05603__metabat2_high_PE_010 | metagenome-assembled genome bin NHCFR05603
GGTGTCCGCTTCGCGGACGGATTGGATCACTCGCCCCAGGGGCGAGGGGCTTGGGTCGGATGTAGATTGGCGTCTAAAAGTTTTTTGCCCCGCTTTTTTACAAAAAAGCGGGCGGGGTCCAGGGGCGGAGCCCATGGACGCGCGCCGCAGCGCGCGGAACGCCCCTTGTGCTAAAGAAGCGCAGGAGGGGGTAAAGGGGGGACCCTCGCCGGGGGTCCCCCCTTTGTGGGCGGCCTAAGCCGCCCGCAGCCTCACGCACCTCCATAACGCCGGTGGTGAACGAACGCCGGGCGGGGATGGAACCCCGCCCCTACGGGGGTCGGCGGAACGTGACGAGGCCGGTGTCAAGGTGAGCCGGGAACGCCGTCCCGCTATAAAAGATGAAACGCCCCGGAGGGGGCGTTTCATCTTTTAGCTCAGTCAAAGCAGCATTCCCAGCCCAGACCGCGCAGCGGGCCGGTATCCACGCCGGGGGCGGGGATGGCCCAGAGCATGTCCGGGGTGTCCGGCGAGTGCTCGCCGCAGAACCGGGAAAACTCGCGCCAGCTCCGGGGAAATTCCACGCCGGGCCCGCCTTTGCGGAAGAGTGGAGCCATGCCGAGGCGCGATTCATACCAGCGGCAGAGGCCCTCCTCCGCCGGAAGGGTCGCGACGAGGCGGACGCCGGAGTCAAAAGCGCCGCGTATGAGCTCCAGCCCTATCCTCTGCGCCGCGCAGCGCCCGCGATAGGGCTCCGCCGTGGCCATGGCGTAAATATATGCGCAGCTGAGGCCGTTTGCAACAGGCCCGGGCAGACAGAAGCCCATGGCGGCGAGTTTGCCCTCCGCTTCGGCCACGCGGCAATATTCAGGCCGCCACAGCAGGCGGAAAAACTCTGAGATGAAATCCTCATCATCCCCGAAAACCTCGCGCCAGAGCCGCGCGAGCTCCGGGACGTCTCCTTCGCGGGAGAGGCGGAAGCTGAGCTCAGACATCGGCGGCCTCCATCGCGGTGTACTTCGCCAGCAGGAACTCGGGGTAGTATTCCAGCTTGGCGGAGCGCAGGTTCTCGTGACCCATGTCGTCCTCGCGGTTGAGGTAAACGATGTTCGGGTGGTCGGCCATGATCTGCCTTGCGAACTCGCGGCAAACCATGGGATAGGCCCCGGGTATGGAGGCGAAGGCCTTCTCAAAGTGTACGTCGAAGGTGTCTGAGGACGTGACCTCGCCCACGGTGAAGCCCACGAGCTTCCCCTCGGCAAAGAGCGCGCCGCCCTCCAGCCCCAGCTCACGCCAGCGCATGAAGCCCCGGACTATGGCCGCGTGCTCGTCGTCAAGGCCGTCGGGCGTGGAGCCGTAGTCCCCGTGCCATTCGCCCAGCATGCCCATGCACCAGGGCATGAGCTGCGGCGTCAGGCGCTTGAATTCCCAGCTGTGCTCTTTCTCAAAGCGGTTGCAGAAGTTGCGCTTGCCGTGCAGCTTCTTGCCGGAGAAGGTGGCCAGCTTCTCGATGGAATAGACGTAGTCGAAGCAGTCCCTGTCCTCAGTGAAGCGGAAGCGCCCGGGATAGGCCGCCTCAAGCAGCGCGCGGTGCGGCTCGGTGATGCCGCGTATGGCGAGGGAATAGCCGCGGTGCGCGGCAAACTCCGTCAGCGCGTCGATGGCGGGCTTTACGCTGCCGGAGCCGATGGGGAAGGCGAAAAAGGGCATGTCCTCATAGCGGAGCTTGGTCAGCAGCCGGCCCTCAAGCGCGGCGAGGTGCTGACGGTAGGCCCCGTCCCACATGTAGATATTGCCGAAGTTGTAGTCCGCGGAGCGGGAGTCCTCGGCCTCGATGAAGGGCTGGGCCCAGTCGCGGTCAGAAATGGTGAGCTTGCGGAATTGAAGCATAAAATGGCGCCTTTCCTCTTTTTGAAATCAATAGGTGTGCGTGCAGACGGCGCGTATCTCGGCCTGGAGGCGCTTGAGGTCGTCAAAGGTCTCGGGCCGCTTGCCGGGGTCGCGCAGCAGAGCCGCCGGGTGGTAGAGCGCCATGACTCGGCGCCCGTCCACCTCGAACCACTGGCCGTGCTCGCGCGTTATCTTGAAATCTGGCTTTATGAATTTCATGGCGGATATCCTGCCCAGGCAGACGATGAGCTTCGGGTCCAGCAGCGCGATCTGGCGGCTGAGCCACTCGGAGCAGGCGTATTGCTCAGTCTCCAGCGGGTCACGGTTCTTCGGCGGGCGGCACTTCACCATGTTGGCGATATATATCTTCGTCCTGTCGAGGTCGATGAGCTCCAGCATGTCGTCCAGCAGCTTGCCGCCGCGGCCGACGAAGGGCTCGCCCTTCAAGTCCTCCTGTTCGCCAGGGCCCTCTCCGATGAAGAGCACCTCCGCGTCCTGCGGCCCCACGCCGAAGACGACGTGCTTCCTAGTCTCCCAGAGCCCGCAGCGCTTGCAGGCCAGACACTCGCTTCTGAGGCTTTCCCAGTTGTCCATATGTTACACCTTTCTCTCTATTAGTTTACATAATATATCCGCCCTGTTGTCGGCGGGACAGTCGATGACGTGGTCGAGCAGGCGTCGGAGCTCGCGGCCCAGCTCAGGTCCGGAGTAGCCGAGCGCGGCCAGCTCACGTCCGCCTATGGCAAGGCTTGAGAGCTCCCAGCACTCGCCGGAGCGCAAAACGGCGCGCAGGGCGCGGTTTTTGGGGTGCGCAGCGAGGACGGCGGCCTCGCCGTGGTCGCGCAGGAGGCGCTTCCAGTCCCTGCTGCCGCTTTTGAGCACCTCCACCGCCGAGGCCGTTCGCCGGAGCGTCTCCCCGTCAAAACGCAGGGCCGCAAGGAAGCGATCGGTAGACATAATATATCCGCCCAGCTCCAGGTCCCGACAAAAGTGCGCCAGTCGCGCGTAAATGGGCAGTACATCGAGCGCCTCGCGCGGCGCTGAGGCGTCCCCGGGCGCAAGGCAGGCACACAGCAGGCCGAGGTCCACGAGCTGCCAGACGAGTCCGGGCGCAGGGCTGCGCAGGGTCTTGAGCAGCTCGTCCCGGACGCGCTCGGCGGAGAGACCGGAGGCCAGGTGCGCCAGCGCGCGTATCGCCTCCAGCGTGCGCGGCTCTATCTCAAAGCCGAGCTGGGCGGAAAAGCGGACGGTGCGGAGCATCCTGAGCGCGTCCTCGTCAAAGCGGCGCTCCGGCTCGCCCACGCAGCGGAGCAGGCGGCGCCGGAGGTCGTCCCGTCCGCCGAAGGGGTCCGTTATCTCCCCGGCTGCGTCCATGGCCATGGCGTTCACCGTGAGGTCGCGCCGGGCGAGGTCGGCTTCGAGCGGGCAGCCAAAGGAGACGCTGTCCGGCCGGCGGTGGTCGGAATAGCCGCCCTCGGCGCGGAAGGCGGTGACCTCGACGCTGCCGCCGCCGGACAGGACGGTGACGGTGCCGTGCTTTATGCCCGTCGGCACACAGCGGGGGAATAGGGCAAGCACCTCCTCCGGTGAGGCGGAGGAGGCGATGTCCCAGTCCGAAGGCCGCCGCCCGAGCAGGCTGTCACGCACGCAGCCCCCGGCCAGCACGGCCCTGTGACCGGCGCTGTCGAGGGCGCATAGAATGTTGAGTACATACTTCGGCGGGGCTATCATACCGACTCCTGTTTTAATCCTTGTATTGTTAAGCATAATGTATTATAATCTCATGGAAATGACAAGAGTTTATTTTATCGAGGGTTTGGAGCATATATGGCAGACTTTGAACAATACCTGAAACCCGGCAAGCGCGGCCATCTCATTGGCGCGGGAGGCGTCTCGATGGCGCCGCTGGCGGAGGTGCTGGCCGGCATGGGCCTGGTGATAGACGGTTCCGACATGGCGGAGAGCGAGAAAACACGCTATCTGCGCAGTCTGGGCATAGACATCAAGATAGGCCACTCGGCCATGAATGTCGCGCCGGATATCCAGTTCGTCGTCCGCACCGCCGCGGTGCATGACGACAACCCTGAGATAGTCGAGGCGCGGGCGCGCGGCGTGCCGATCTTCGAGCGCGCACAGGCCTGGGGCGCTATCATGCGCGACTACGACAACGCCCTGTGCATCGCCGGCACCCACGGAAAGACGACGACGACGAGCATGTGTACCCATATCCTAATGGCTGCGGAGCGGGACCCGACCGTCATGATAGGCGGCACGCTGCCGCTGCTGCACGCGGGACACCGCGTCGGGGGCGGGGACACCATAATCCTTGAGAGCTGCGAGTATCACGACTCCTTCCTCTATTTCCGCCCGACCATCGCCGTCATCCTGGACATAGAGGCCGACCACCTGGACTATTTCTCCGGCCTGGAGGACGTGAAGCGCTCATTCCGCGAGTTTGCCTCCAAGGTGCCGGAGCACGGCCGCATCGTCGCGAACATAGACGACCGCAACACGATGGACGCCCTCGCACCGCTGGGGAGGGAGCTCTTCACCTTCGGCCTGACGGAGAAGGCGGACGTCTACGCTCGCAATATCCGCCGCGTCGGCGCGAACAGCGAGTTCGACATCTACTGCCACGGCAAGCTCTTCACGAGCGTGACGCTGCATATCCCGGGCATGCACAATGTTAAGAACGCCCTGGCGGCCACCGCGGCCTGCATCTGCCTCGGCGTGCGGCCAAATGCGGTGAAATACGGCCTCGCCGGCTTCAACGGCGCGGGGCGCCGGTTCGAGTTCAAGGGCAAGTATAACGGCGCGGACATCTACGATGACTACGCCCACCACCCCGGCGAGCTGAAGGCCCTGCTCGACGCCGTGGAGCCGCTGGGCTACAAGCGGACGATACTCGTTTTCCAGCCCCACACCTATACGCGCACCGCCGCGCTCTTTGACGACTTCATAGAGCAGCTCGTGCGCCCGGACGTCACCTACCTCGCGGAGATATACGCCGCAAGGGAGCACAACACCCTGGGTATCTCCTCCGCCGACCTCGCGCGGCAAATAGACGGCTGTCACTTCTGCCCGAAGTTCGAGCAGATAGAGGCCGCCCTGAGGGAGACGGCCCGCCCCGGCGATATCATACTCACCGTTGGCGCCGGAGACGTGTATAAGATAGGCGAACACCTGGTGTGCAAGTGAATAATCATCCCGAAAGACCGCGAATTTCGCGGTCTTTTTTTAATTTCTCCACAGCTTAATCGAAACTTAAACAGCACTTAAACCGTCCTACATTGACAGATACAGTCCGGGGTGCTATAATTTCCCCCGTGTTATCATGAATAATACAGTTATTGGAGGACTGAAAAATGAAGAATAGCAAACGCCTTGCCGCGTTCTTGCTCGTGGCTGCTCTGATGGCCGGGCTGCTCGCCGGCTGCGGCAGCCCCGAGGGCGAGCAGGCTACGGACGCGCCAGGCCAGGAGGCCACGGGCCTGGTCTGGACCTCTGAGTTCACGGACCTCGGCAGCGCGGCGGGTTATGTCTCCAGCGTCAGCTTCGCCGGGGGCAAGTTCTATTTTAACACCTCGGATTACGACGAGGAGGCACAGCGCTCTGTTGAGAAGCTCTGGTGCGTGGACGCCGCCGCCGGCACGATGAGCGAGCTGACGGGCTACGCTCCCCCCGCCGCGGCGCAGGAGAGCGAGGACAGCTACTCCTACATAAACAGCGTTGCCGCCGCTGAAAACGGCGACCTGCTCGTCTCCGAGACGGTGAGCATGACCGTGTTCGAGCTGCCCGAGGGCTTCTCCGGAACTGAGGAAGAAAAATACGAGTACGCCGACTACGTGAGCACGGACTACCTGCGCCTCCTGGACTCCACCGGCGCTGAGAAGAGCATCGTAGACCTCACCGCCGCCGCGGAGGCCGTGGCGCAGAAGCTCCAGGGCCAGGAGGATATGTACGGCTCGTCGAACTACCTCAGCTACATGTGCGCCGGGCCTGACGGAAGCGCCCTGCTGATGTACAACCAGCGCATTGCTGTCCTCGTGGACGCCCAGGGCCAGGTGCAGCTGTGCGAGGACCTCCAGAACTGGTGGGACGCGCCCATAGTCCTGCCCGACGGCAGGCCCGCCTTCCGCGGTCACGAGGGCGACGGCTCGGTGCTGCGCCCCTTCAATTTTGAGACGAAGAGCTTCGACGAGGACATCAGCCTGCCCTACAGCGCCTATCAGCTCTATCCCAGCGCGGGCAGCTACAGCTTCTGCTACATGGACAGCTCCACCCTCTACGGCTACGACGTGGCCACGCAGACCACGACGAAGCTCGCCATGCTCATAAACTGTGACATAGACGAGAGCACCCTGCGCAGCGCCTACATGGACGAGAACGACGAGATAATCTGCCTGCTCTCCGACAACAGCAGCGACAAGACCGAGCTTGCCCGCGTTAAGCAGGTGGACGCCGCCAGCCTGCCCCAGGTCACGACTCTGCGCCTGGCCTGCAACTACATAAGCCAGGACCTGCGCACCCAGGTGCTGAACTTCAACCGCGCCAACAAGGACGTGCGCATCGAGGTCGTGGACTATTCCCAGTTCAACACCGAGGACGACTACAGCGCCGGCGTGACCAAGCTGAACACCGAGATAATCAGCGGCAACGTTCCCGACATCTTCGTCTCCGACCAGCTGCCAATAGAGCAGTACGGCGCGAAGGGCCTGCTCTATGACCTTTACACGCTCATAGACGCGGACGGCGAGCTCTCGCGAGAGAGCTTCATCCCCAACATCCTCAAGGCCATGGAGTCTGACGGCAAGCTCTACAGCATAGCCTCGTCTTTCGGCATTATGAGCCTCGTAGGCAACGCCGATGTGGTGGGCGAGGAGATGGGCTGGACGCTTCAGGAGATGATGGATGTCATAAACGCGCACCCGGAGGTGCAGTACGTCCTCGACCCGGGCACCACCAAGGCCGCCATACTCCAGACCATGCTCGCGCTGAACCTGAACGAGTACGTGGACTGGGCCACCGGCGAGTGCAGCTTCAACAGCCAGGATTTCATCGACGTGCTGAACTTCTGCAACATGTTCCCCGAGGAGTACGACTACGACAGCAACAACTACGAGAGCACGCCCGCCCTCGTCTCCAGCGGCAGGCAGCTGCTCGCCACCTTCTCAGCCGGCGACTTTGACAGCTTCCAGATGTACGAGGCCATGTTCGGCGGTCACCTGGCCTTTAAGGGCTTCCCGTCCGCCGAGGGCAACGGCAACGTCATAATGCCCACCGGCAGCAGCCTGAGCATCAGCTCAACCTGCAAGGACGTGGACGCCGCCTGGCGATTCATCCGCGCCATGCTCGTTGAGGACTACTACAGCAACGAAAATTACTACGTCTACGGCTACCCCATCAACCAGGCCGCCTTCGACGCCGCCGTCGCCAAGGCCATGGAGAAGCAGTACGAGACCGACCCCGAGACCGGCGAACAGGTCGAAGTCTCCACCGGCGGCTGGGGCTGGGATGACTTCTACATCGAGGTCTACGCCATGAGCGAGGAGCAGGAGGCGCAGCTGCGCGAGCTCGTCGGCTCCGTCGAGCGCTGCTACCGCTACGACCAGAACATCATGAACCTCGTCACCGAGGAGAGCGCCGACTTCTTCGCGGGCAACAAGACCGCCGAGCAGGCCGCCAGCCTCATCCAGGACCGCGTCTCTATCTACGTCGCGGAGCAAAGCTGAATATTTAAAGCGCCCAAAAGCGCCGCGGGAAACCCCGCGGCGCTTTCTTGTGCCTTTGGAAAGTTAATGGAAAGTTCACAGAAGCCGCCTTGACGCGCGCGTCCTCTGATGATAACCTAACTGTGCTACTACAGCTAGTACAGTAGTCAATACAGATACGGAGGATTTACAGATGCAAAGGAAAAAACGCGCGGCAGCGCTTTTTGCGGCTGCGGCGGTCATGACCGGCCTGCTCGCCGGCTGCGGCGGCGCGCCGCAGGGCGCGGAGCCCACCGGCCCGGCCTCGGGCGGCACGGGTACGGTCTGGCAGTCTGAGCGCCGCAAAATAGATGGGGTTGAGGGACTTATGAAGGCCAAGGCCGTCTCGGAAGGCAAGCTCTACTTCACGACCTCCGTCACGGACGAGGAGACCTATGAGGAGCACGAGCGCCTCTGGTCCGCGCCGCTGGAGGGCGGAAAGGCGGAGTCCCTTGCGCAGTATGAGGAGCCCAAGGCCCCGGAGGGCGCGGATTCCATCCGCCGTAGCGTAAACTCAATGGCCGCCTCGGGCGTCGGGCTCTGGCTCTACGAGACGGTGAACGGCACGGTGTACGAGCTGCCGGAGGGCTTTTCCGGCGAGGAATATGAGAAATATGATTACGCAAAGGACGTGAGCGAGCGCCGCCTGCGCCTTGTGGACGCCGCCACCGGCGCGGAAAAGCTCACCGCGGAGCTGGATAAGGCATTGGATGCGGTGAAATCCACTCTCCAACTGCCGGACGATGAGCCATATGTTTCCTCAATGAGTGCGGACGCGGAGGGGAACCTCTGCGCGGTGTTCAACCAGACGGCGGCGGCCCTCTTTTCAAAGGACGGGGCGCTCCTGGGCGTAAAGCCGCTGCCTGGCTGGTGGGACAGTGCGCTACAGCTCAGGGACGGAAGGGCGGCTGTCGCTGGCAGTGAGGAGAGCGATTACGTGCTCCGGCCCGTGGACTTCGCCGCGGGCGGCTTTGGCAGCGACCTGCCCCTGCCCGTGAACCCGAGCCGAATCTGCGCCGGGGGCGGCAAATACGGCAGCGGCTATGTGGACGGCGTCTACATATACGGCGTGGACGCCGAGAGCGGCAAGAGCACCCGCCTCGCGGGCCTGCTTGACTGCGGCATAGACGAGAACGAGCTGAGCGGCGTCTACCTCGGCGAGGCGGGGGACATCTACTGCCTTGTGGATAACTACTCAGCCGACAAGACCCAGCTGCTGCGCCTGACAGAGCTCTCGCCCGAGGAGGCGGCGAAGCGCGTGACGCTCCGTCTGGCCTGCAACTGGCTGAGCCCCAGCCTCAACAAGGCCATACTGAACTTCAATACCAGCGGCGGCGGCGCGCGCATCGAGGTCACGGACTACTCACGCCTGGCCACGGACGGGGATTTCAGCGCGGGCGTGACGAAGCTCAATACCGAGATACTCAGCGGCAACGTGCCGGACATCTTTGTGACGACGGACCTGCCTATAGCCCAGTACGCGGCCAAGGGGCTGCTGCGCGACCTCTACGAGTTCATAGACGCCGACAAGGGCGGCCGCGAGCGCTTCATGACGGGCGTGCTAAAGGCCATGGAGACGGACGGCAAGCTCTATTCCATCGCTCCGGCCTTTACCCTGAGCACCCTTGTGGGCAAGAGCAGCGTTGTGGGCGAGAAGCCGGGCTGGACGCTCTCTGAGCTGCAGGAGGTCATCAAGGCCCACCCGGAGGCTAAATACATCCTGGGCCAGGGCATGACCCGCTCCTTCATGCTGGATACCATGCTGAAATACGGGCTTGAGCGCTACGTGGACTGGCAGAAGGGCGAGTGCAGCTTCAACAGCCAGGATTTCATCGACATGCTGGATTTCCTGAAGATGTTCCCGGAGGAATTCACCTACGACGACCCCGGGACCGGCCCTTACGAGCTCATGTCCGACGGCCGCCAGCTGCTGCTGCAGTATGATTTGCGTGACTTCGTGGACTACCAGACCTGCATCGTCTCCACCAAGGGCGAGGCCGTGTTCAAGGGCTACCCCACTGCGGAGGGCGTGGGCAACGTGCTCAGCTATGCGGACAGCCCCCTGTGCATAAGCACCGCCTGCAAGGCCCCGGAGGAGGCCTGGAGATTCATCTCAAGCCTGCTGGATGAGGACAGTGATGAGATCGAGTATTTCAGCGGCCTGCCCATCAACGCCCGGGCCTACGACGCCGCCGAGGCCGAGGCCATGAAGAAGGAGACCTACAAGGACGAGGAGACTGGAGAGGTCAAGGAGTGGCCCAGGCGCACCGTCGGCTGGGGCGACTTCACAATCGACATTTACGCCATGACTAAGGAGGAGGCCCAGGCCCTGCGCGAGCTGATAAACTCCACAGACCGCAGCGCCGCCTATGACAAGAACGTGATGAATATCGTTTCCGAGGAGCTGCAATCCTTCTTCTCCGGCGCGAAGAGTGCCGAAGATACGGCGCGGCTCATCCAGGACCGCGTCGGCATCTATGTGAACGAGCAGAGATGAAAACGTCGCCGCAGAGGGAACTCTGCGGCGAATTTTTTTCTCCCGATAAACTATCTCATATCCGCCTCGAAAAACCTAATTCTCAACAGCGCCGAGTGACATGGTTTGCATAACTGAATAACATATAATTTATGTAAACTTTTCGAGTGGAGGCGTTGTTATGGCGGCTAGGGATAAGCTCAACGGTCCGGGAGCGGCGGCGGAGGGCGCGCGGGCCAGGAACTGGACAGGGGCGCTCGGTGCGGCGGGCGCTTATTTTCTCACGGGCTTCCTGATGTCTGCGGCGCGCATAGCCGGTTCCGCCGCGCCCTTCGGCGCCGCCATGGTGGCCCAGGCGGGCTCGGGCTTAAACGGCATCGCCTCTCTCGCCGGGGCCTGCCTGGGATATCTCGCTGTCGGCGGCCTGGCCTGGGGGATCCGCTATGCCGCAGCCTGCGTGCTGATATTCACAGCGGGCTTCATATTCATCGACAGCCGTGTCCGCGGCAGCCTCTGGTTCATGCCAGTCTGCGCGGCCGCAATAATGGCGGCGACCGGCCTGCTGGGCGGCCTGTCCACGGGCGAGGACCCGTTGAAGCTTATCCTCCCGGCGCTGGTGGAGGCTGTGCTCTCCGCCGGGGCGGTATGCTTTTTCCGCGAGGCGATGAGCACCGCCGAGCGCAGCACTGAGGCCGCCATCAAGCGCCACGACGCCGCTGTGATCGTCTTTGCGGCCTGCGCGCTCATGGCCCTCTCGCGGCTGAATATCATGGGCGTGCTCTCCGTGGGTCGGGTGCTGGCGCTGGTGCTCGTCATGACCTGCGCGCTCAAGGGCGGCTCGCCGGCTGGCGCGGCGGCAGGCACGGCCTTCGGCCTGGCCATGGACGCCTCCTCGGGCATGGAGCCCCTCTACACCATGGCCTACGCCTTCGCCGGGCTGGTATCGGGCATGTTCTCCCGATTCGGACGGCTGAGCTACGTCGTCAGCTTCATAGTGACGAACGCCCTCGCCGTCCTGTGCGCCTGGAGCTGGACGCAGAGGCTGGACGCGCTTTTTGAGGTCTTCGCGGCCTCGGTCATATTCATGCTGCTGCCGCCGGGGCTGCTGGCCAGAGCGGGCGCCTTTATCCAGCCGCTCTCCGCGGGCCTGGGAGAGAGCGGGCTGCGTAAATACGCCTCCCGCCGCGTGGAGGGCATAGCCCGCGCCTTTGACGAAGTCTCTGCCGTCGCGCGGCGAAACACCGAGTTCGTGAACGACAACGATATCGCCCGCGTCTTTGACCGCGCGGCGGACGCCGCCTGCCTGCGCTGCAAGCGCCGGGACGAGTGCTGGGTAAAGGGCTATATGGAGACGCTGGACGCCCTCAACCAGGCCACCACGGCCATGACGGAGCGCGGCCTGCTGGAGGCTGAGGACATACCGGAGTGGTTCCGCGAGAAGTGCCGGAGCCTGCCCGCTTTCGTGACGGCGGTGAACGCCGAGCTGCGCGCGGCTGCGGGCAGAAAGCAGTTCCGTGCCCGCATGGAGGAAAACCGCGCCGCCGCCTGGGGCCAGTACGAAGATTTTGCAGAGATACTGATAGACGTCGCGCGCGAACTCGGCAGCCTCAACGGCGCGGACCCGCTGGCCGAGCGCCGACTCATGCGCTATCTCCGCTCGCAGGACATAGAGGCAGACGCGGCGGTGTTCAGGGACGCGACGGGACGCCTGCGCGCCGTGGTCGAGTCCGGCAAGCTCTCGGCCCTGACGAGCGACCCGGCCTATCTTGACAAGCTGTCCGCCGTCCTGGGCGTGCGCCTGTGCCGTCCGAATACGGGCGGGGAGGGGCGGCTCACTCTGCTGGAGGCCGAGCCTTTGGCGGTCTCTGTCGGCATCGCGGCCATGCGGAAGAAGGGCGAGAACGTCTCCGGCGACCGGGGCACATATTTCAAAACCGACGCGGGGGTGCTGTGCGTCATCCTCTCGGACGGCATGGGCACGGGGGAGGACGCGGCAGCAGAGAGCGTGGAGGTCGTGCAGATACTTGAGCGCTTCCTCCGTTCCGGCGTAGAACCCGCAACGGCGATGAAGATACTCAACTCCGTCATGCTCCTGCGCAACGGGGACGAATGGGGCTTTGCGACCGTTGACCTCATGTGCGTGGACCTCTTCACGGGGGAGACGAGCTTCTATAAATACGGCGCGGCCCCGTCCTATGTGCGCTCCGGCGGCAGCGTGCGCCGGGTCTCGGGCGAGAGTCTTGCCGCGGGCCTGGTGGCGGGCGAGGGCGCGGCCCCGGACGTGGTGCGCATGCGGCTCAAACCCGGCAGCCTCGCAGTTATTGCCTCGGACGGGGTCATAAGCGGCGGCGACGACGCCTGGCTACGCGAGCTGATGCGCTCCACACCGGAGGAAAAGGACATGAAAACAATGGCAAGGGAGGTGCTGCGGAAGGCGGCTGACGAGTGCGGCACGTCGGACGACATGACCGTGCTCGCCGTCCGCGTGGACGCGCGCACATGAGAGGACAGGAAACTTTGAAGGGCGTGGCGCGGCGCGTGGTCATCGTCCGCTCCCCGCCGGAGAGCGTGTTTGAACAGGCCATCTTCATCGTCCGCGAGGACGTGGCCCGCTCGGGCGGCGTGAGCAGGGAGGAGGTGCTGAATGAGGCGCGCCGCGCCGCCGGGGCCTGCGCCGGCCCGCCGGGCCCGCCGCCGCTGCGCTGGAAGCTCTGGGCCTTCCTCGGGGTCTCGCTCTCCGCCCTGGCGCTCGCCCTGGTCATCATCCTCATATGACCCGGGAAATGAGGCTTGACACATGAGACTACATAGTGTAGACTATCCCCCAAAGACTACAACGTGTAGTCTCTGGGGGAGGCTTTATAATGCAAGACATACAGCTGGGAGTCATTGAGGCCCGCTTTGCGGACATTATATGGGAAAATGAGCCTGTCAGCTCCTCTGAGCTGGTGCGGCTGTGCGCCGAGGAGTTCGGCTGGAAGCGCTCGACCACCTTCACGGTGCTCAAGCGCCTTTGCTGCAAGGGACTGTTTCAGAATGAAAAGGGCGTAGTGAGCTCTCTGGTTTCGCGGGAGGGCTATTTTTCCCTGCGCAGCCGCAGCGTGGTCGCGGAGAGCTTCGGCGGCTCGCTGCCGGCCTTCATAGCCGCTTTCACGCGCGGCAAACCGCTGTCCGAGGCGGAAAAGCGGGATATACTGCGCATGATAGAGGGGGATGACTGAGGTGGCGGGCCTGTTTTTGCAGGTGGCCGAACTCTCTGTGTCAGCGGCCTGGATGATCCCCGCAGTCTGCGCGCTGAGGCTGCTGCTCCGGCGCGCGCCGAGGTGGGGCCTGTGCCTGCTGTGGCTGCCTGTAGGGCTGAGGCTGGTATGGCCCTTTTCGTTTGGCAGCGCGCTGAGCCTTATCCCGCGCGCAGCGTCGCATGCGCCCGGGGCCGTGCTCTCCGGCGGAGCCGGCGCCCAGAGCGCAGACGCGGCGGGGAGCGTATCCGGCATCGCGCCCGCAGCGGAGGCGTTGGAGCCGTTGGGTCTGACGAACGTGCTGGCTGCCCTGTGGCTGGCGGGATTGGCGGCGATGCTGCTCTATGCGTTTTTAAGCTGGCTGCGCCTGCGCCTGCTGGTGCGGGAGGCCGTCCCGGCCGGGGATGGGAGATATATCTGCGACAGGCTGCGCGACCCATTTATACTGGGACTGTTCCGCCCGCGCATATATCTGCCCTCGGATTTGTCGGAGCCGGAGCTGAGCTGCGTCCTGGCGCATGAGGGGGCGCACCTGAGGCGGAGGGACCATATCTGGAAGCCATTGGGCTGGCTGCTGCTGAGCGTCCACTGGTTCAACCCTCTTGTCTGGCTGGCCTACGCGCTGTTCTGCCGCGATGTGGAGTATGCCTGTGACGAGAGCGTGGTCGGCGGCCTGGACGCCGACGGCCGCCGGGCCTATGCCCGCGCGCTGGGCGCTCATCGCGGTCGTCGCGGCCTGCGCCGTGCTGGCCGTGTGCTTCCTGACCGAGCCGAAACCAGCCGAGCCCGCGCTGCCGGAGGGCCTGAGCCTTTCGGAATACGAAGGCGACATACTGTGCGGCGGGCGGATGATATTGCCGATGGTCTACGAGGACATGGGCAGCGCGCCGGACTATTGGCGCAGCTCCGGCGTCATAGCGGATTTCAATGCCGCCCAGTGCCTCCGCTGGGAGGGTGAGCAGATAGCCGAGGTGCTGATATACTCCAATCACATGCAGATATATAACCTGGGTCCGGTGGCGGGCCTGTCCGCACCGGCGTATTTGACAAGGAACACCTACGACCTGTGTACCGCCGCCGAAGCCGTGGGCGGAGAGGTCCCCGTCAGTGCCTACTGGTGCGTGTATATTGCCGAGCCCGGAGCGAGCACCGGCATGCTGGTATCCCTTGAAGCCTCGCGCTTTTCCGCCGAAGATACCGTCCGCCTCGCCCAAAGCCTGAGCCGGTGACCTCAAAGCGTCCGCTCCGCACCGCAGAAAAGGTAAAAGCGCCCCCGTTGGGGGCGTTTTTGTTTTGCAAGCGGGATACGGCTCCACTTATGTGTACGACGGGCAGAAGCCCTGTAGGGGCGGGGTTCCACCCCCGACCGGCGTGGGATGACCGCCCACGCTGCGGTGTTGCGCGAGGCTGCGGGCGGCGGGCCGCCCGCAAAGGGGGAACCCTCGCCGGGGGTTCCCCCTTTGACCCCCTCCTGCGCTTCTTTGAGCATTTGGGGCGTTCCGCGCGCTGCGGCGCGCGGCCAGGGGCGCGGCCCCTGGACCCCGCCCGCTTTTTTGTAAAAAAGCGGGGCAAAAAACTTTTAAAAGGCTATGTCTGTGCGGGTCACACCTGCATTTGTCTGAGCATCTCGCGGTGCAGCCTGGCGATTATGCGCTTTTCCAGGCGGCTGATGTAGCTCTGTGAAATGCCCATCATGTCCGCGACCTCCTTCTGCGTGTACTCCACGCCGCCCAGGAAGCCGAAACGCATGAGTATTATCTGCCGTTCCCGTTCGCCAAGCAGGGAGATGGCGGCGCGGAGCATTTCGCGGTCGGCATCGTCCTCCAGGGGGCGGATTATCTCCTGCCCGTCCGTGCCGAGAATGTCCGAGAGCAGCAGCTCGTTGCCGTCCCAGTCGGTGTTCAGCGGCTCGTCAAAGCTCACCTCCGCACGCTGGGAGCCGCACTTGCGCAGGTACATGAGTATCTCGTTCTCAATGCAGCGCGAGGCATAGGTCGCCAGCTTGATGCTCTTGGAGGCGTTGAAGGTGTTTATGGCCTTGATGAGCCCTATGCTGCCGATGGACACCAGATCTTCAAGGTTTATGCCCGTGTTTTCAAACCTGCGCGCAATGTAGACGACGAGACGGAGGTTGTGCTCGATGAGCAGCTGCTTTGCGCCCTCGTCGCCCCCGGCAAGGGCGCGTATCGCGTCATCCTCCTTGTCCCTGGGCAGGGGCGGAGGCAGGGTGTCGCTGCCGCCCACGTAGTGGATCGGCGGCGCGGCAAGCCCCAGACCCTCAAGCACATGGCGCAGAGCCTCGCGCAGGGCTGTGAGCAGGCGGTTTTCTGGCATTTCAAATTACCTCCCTTTCGTCAGATTATCGCGTCATAGTCCCCGTCCCGCGAGAGCCGGGAGGGAGAGAGACCTATGAGGATGTCCTCAGCCTCGCCCGATACGCAGACGGCATCGGGCCGCAGCGCAGCAAGCAGGCCATGTCCTGTCCCGAGTGAGGAATACGGCAGGAGCGATACCCGCCCCGCCAGGCCAGGGAGTTTACATAACGCTTCACAAAGGGAAGCGGCGTCTTCTCCCGCGCCTTCGAAGCCGGGCAGCAGCGGCCTGAGCGCATCGAGCTCCGCAACGGCGACGGCGCGGCCGGATACGGGGTCGCAAAGTCCGTTGCCTGTGTCCCGGAGCGCCCGGAGCAGCACGCTTCGCCCGCCGAGGGTGACGCGGAGCGGCAAAACCTCCCGCTCCGCGCGCTTGCCCGCGCGGCGGAATACGAGCGAGACGGCGGCGTAGCACAGGGCGAAGGAGAGCGCGAGCACGCGCCAGGATACGGGTATGTAGAGCCGCCCGCCGTAGAACCCGGACCCGGCGAGCATGGATGCGGCCCAGACCGCACCGCCGAAGGCCGCCGAAACGGCCAGGAAGATCACGACACAGCGCCAGAGCCGCCGCTCTCCGCCAAAGGCGATGAGGACCATAAAAAGTGCCGGGACGAGTTTCATGGGCGCATATGAGAGAAAGCCCAGGCCCGGCAAAACGCAGGCCACAGCCCAGAGCCCGCCGAGTACAGCGGCGAGGGCGAGCCGCCGGCTGTGCAGCACGGCGCCCGCCGCCCGCGCGGAGCAGAGCAGCAGGAGGTAATCGATTATCGCGTTCAGCGCAAAGAGGCTGTCAAGGTAAATCGTCTCCACGGACAAATCATACACCGGCGGCTTTGCGGATATTGTCATTTACAAGCCCTCCCCGAATGTGGTAAAATACTTCGGGATTGGGCCTTGCGGAGAATATTTACAAATTCGCCCTTTTAATATTCTGCAAAAGATATTAGAATTAACATTTAGTAATGCTTGAGGTGATGGGGATGGAACGAAAGCCCGTATATAGGCGCGTGCTGCTGAAGATAAGCGGCGAAGCGCTGGCGGGGGAGAAGAAGACCGGACTTGACTTCGGCGTCATCGGCGAGGTCTGCGAGGCGGTGAAGCGCTGCGTGGATATGGGCGTGGAGGTCGGCGTCGTCATAGGCGGCGGCAACTTCTGGCGCGGCGTCAAGGACGGGGAAGGCAAGATAGAGCGCACGCGGGCGGACCACATGGGCATGCTTGCGACGGTCATGAACTGCCTCGCCGTGGCGGACGTCATGGAGCAGCACGGCGTGGACGTGCGCGTGCAGACGGCCATCGAGATGCGAGCGATAGCGGAGCCCTATATCCGCCTGCGGGCCATGCGGCACCTGGCCAAGGGCCGGGTGGTGCTCTTCGCCTGCGGCACGGGCAGCCCGTATTTTTCAACGGATACGGCGGCGGTGCTCCGCGCGGCGGAGATAGAGGCCGACGCCATACTCTTGGCCAAGAACATCGACGGAGTGTATTCCGCGGACCCGAGGCTGGACGCGAGCGCCGTCAAGTACGAGGCTATCAGCTATGACGAGGTGCTGGCTCAGCATCTCGCGGTTATGGACACGACGGCGACGAGCCTGTCCATGGATAACGACATCCCAGTAATCGTCTTTGCGCTGAAGGACCCCGAGAACATCGTCCGCGCCGTCCTGGGAGAAAAGGTCGGCACGGTGGTAAAAAAGTAAACAGGAGGATCGAACATGGCTACCGGATACGAAGAATTTGAATCGAAAATGAAAAAGACCTCGGAGCTGCTCACCGTGAGCTTTGCCTCTGTGCGTGCAGGCCGGGCGAACGCCGCCGTGCTTGACCAGATCCAGGTCGATTATTACGGCACGCCGACGCCCATCCAGCAGATAGCGACCATCTCCACGCCCGACCCCCGCAGCCTGCTTATCCAGCCCTGGGACTCCTCCACGCTGAAGTCCATAGAGAAGGCCATCCTGGCCTCGGACCTCGGCATCAACCCGCAGAACGACGGCAGGAGCATCCGCCTTGTGTTCCCGCAGCTGACCGAGGAGCGCCGCCGCGACCTTGCCAAGCAGGTCAAGAAATACGCTGAGGACGCCAAGGTCGCCGTGCGCAACATCCGCCGCGACGCTATGGATAAGTTCAAGGCGCAGAAGAAGGCCTCCGAGATAACTGAGGACGACTACAAGATAGCCGAGAAGGATATGCAGAAGCTGACGGACGACTGGATAAAAGAGATAGAGAAGATAGCCGAGAAGAAGGAAAAAGAGCTTTTCGAGATATAAGTCGTCATGGCCATATTCAGGACTAAGAAGGCGGAGGAGACGGGCGAAGCCCGCCTCCCCCGCCACATTGCCATCATACTGGACGGCAACGGCCGCTGGGCTAAAAAACGCGGCCTCCCCCGCACCGCGGGCCACGCGGCGGGCGCGGAGACCTTCCGCCGCATCGCCACGTATTGCAAGGACATAGGCATAGAATATCTCACGGTCTACGCGTTTTCGACGGAAAATTGGAAGCGCCCGCGCGAGGAGATAGACGCCATAATGAACCTCCTCGGCAAGTACCTGCGCGAGTCCGTGGAGACGATGGAGCGCGACCACATACGCCTCAAAATACTCGGCGACCCCGCCGTCCTATCTCCGGAGCTGCGCGAGCTCATAGACGAGACGGCGGACATTTCCACGCGCTACGAGGGCTTCCAGGCGAACGTCTGCCTGAACTACGGCGGGCGGGACGAGATAGTCCGCGCCGCCATGCGCTACGCCGAGGACTATAAGGCCGGCAAGGTCGGCGAAATCGACGAGGCGGCGTTTTCAAACTACATGTTCTCGGCAGGCATACCGGACCCGGACCTGGTAATACGTCCGGGCGGGGAGCTGCGGCTGTCGAACTTCCTCATGTGGGAGTCGGCGTATTCCGAGCTCATCTTCACGGATGTGCTCTGGCCGGACTTCACGGAGCGGGACATAGACGCGGCGCTGGAGGAATACCGGCGGCGCGACAGAAGGTATGGTGGGATAAAGAAATGAAGCAGAGACTTATCGTCGCGGGCGTGGGCATTCCCGTGCTGCTGCTCATCCTGCTCGCCGCCCCGGTCTGGGCGACGGCGGCGATGTGCGCGCTGCTCTCAGCCGTGGGCTGCTATGAGCTGATGCACGCTGTGGGCAGGGACGAGTGGAAGCTCCTGTGCCTCATGCCGCTCTTCGCGGCCTGGATGTGCACGAGTATCGGCCTGGGCGAGGAATGGACGCCGGAGCCGGGGCTGTATATGGCCGCCGCCTGCTTTGTCGCGGTCGTGTACACCTTCGCCATGGCCGTCGTCACCCACGGCAGGGAGCGGAGCCTGAGCTTCCGCACGGCCATGGCCGGGCTGTTCGCCATGAGCGCCATAGCCGCAGGCTTTGCCTGCCTCGTGATACTCAGGGGCATCTCGCCGGCCGTAGTACTGACGCCCTTTATAGGAGCCTTCATGTCCGATACCGGCGCGTTTTTCGCGGGCCGGGCCTTCGGCAAGCGGAAGCTCTGCCCGGCAGTCAGCCCGAACAAGACCGTCGCGGGCTGCATCGGCGGCTTTGTCGGCAGCATCGCGGGCATGGCCGTCTTCCACCTCGTCGTCAAGACCTGGTTCCAGCTCGACCTCGGCTGGGGCATCGTCATACTCATGGGCGTCATCGGCAGCCTCTTCGGCCAGCTGGGCGATTTGAGCTTTTCCGTCATAAAGCGCGAGTTCGGCATCAAGGACTACGGCGCGATATTCCCCGGCCACGGCGGCGTGCTGGACAGGTTCGACAGCGTGCTCTTCGTGGCTCCGGCCTATCTGCTCTTCATGCTCCTCTATTTCGCCTGAGGTGAAAATCAAATGATAAACAGCACTGTCATCCTCGGCTCCACCGGCAGTATAGGCCGCCAGAGCGTCGAGGTCTGCAAGCGCTTGGGCATAAAGGCCGCGGCGCTCACCACGAATAAGAATATTGACCTGCTTCTGGAGCAGACTAAGGCTCTGCGCCCCGAATACGTCTGCGCCTTCGACGCGGGGGCGAACGAACGCCTGCGCGCCGCGCTCCAGGGCACGGGCGTCGCCGTCGGCCACAGCGGCGAGGCCGGACTCATCGAGGCCGCGACCTGGAACAGTGCAGAGTGCGTCGTCACCGCAGTCTCCGGCGCAGTCGGCCTGCGGCCCACGCTCGCGGCGATAGACGCAAAAAAGCGCATCGCCCTCGCCAACAAGGAGACGCTGGTCTGCGCGGGCAGCGTGGTCATGGCGCGCGCGCGGGAGAAGGGCGCGGAGATAGTGCCGGTCGATTCGGAACATTCCGCCGTGTTCCAGTGTCTAACGGCCAGACGCGGAGAGCTCAGGAAAGTCCTGCTCACCGGCTCCGGCGGCCCCTTCCGGGGCTGGAGCCGGGAGGAGACGGCCCGCGTCACCCCGGAAATGGCCGTGAAGCACCCGAATTGGTCCATGGGCGCGAAGATAAGCGTCGATTCCGCCACGATGATGAACAAGGGCCTGGAGTTTATCGAGGCCATGCACCTCTTCTCGGTCAGACCGGAGGACATTGAAATTCTCATCCACCCCGAGAGCGTAGTCCACTCCGCTGTGGAGCTCATAGACGGCACCGTTATCGCCCAGCTGGGCGTGCCGGATATGGCCCTGCCCATACAGTACGCGCTGACCTGGCCGGAGCGGCGGGAGAGCGCCTCGGAGCGGCTCGACCTCACGGCTCTGTCCGGCCTGCACTTTATGAAGCCGGACTTTGAAAAACTGCCCTGCCTCGCGCTGGCCGTGGACTGCGCCAAGCGCGGCGGCACGGCCCCGGCGGTGCTCTCCGCGGCCAACGAGGCGGCGGTGGCGCTGTTTTTGGGCCGCCGGCTGGGGTATAATGAGATATATGACTGTGTTGCCGCGGCTCTCGGCAGCATAGATTTCATTGCGGAGCCCTCCCTGGAGGATATCCTCGCGGCGGATGCCGCGGCCCGCACATTTGTAAGGGAGCGTTACACCTCATGTATATCATCCTCGCAATAATCTTTTTCGGCGTGCTCATCGCCATCCACGAGTTCGGCCATTTCTCGGCGGCTAAGCTGCTGGGCGTCAAGGTCAACGAGTTCGCCATAGGCATGGGCCCGGCCATATTCAAAAAGCAGAAGGGCGAGACGCTGTATTCCCTCCGCTGCCTGCCCATAGGCGGTTACTGCGCCATGGAGGGCGAGGACGAGGACACCGGCGACCCGCACAGCTTCACCGTGCAGCCAGGCTGGAAGAAGCTCATCATCCTCGTCGCGGGCAGTTTCATGAACTTCCTGCTCGGCTTCCTCATCGTGCTCATCATCTATTCCAGCGCGCAGGGCTTCTATTCGCCGGTCATCTCCGGCTTCGTGGACGGCTGCCCATACGAGGGGGAGAACGCCCTCCAGGTAGGGGACGAGATCTACTCAATCGACGGCCACAGGATCTATTTCTCCTCCAATGTCACCGCCATCCTCTCCCGCGGCGGCGAGACCCACGACATCGTCGTCATCCGCGACGGGGAGAAGGTTGAGCTTGAGGACTTCGTGCTCACGCCCGTGGAATACGAGGGCTACTCCTCGCCGATGTACGGCTTTTCCTTCGCCGTGGAGGAGGCCACGCTCTGGAGCACCCTGAAATATTCCTGGTATAACACCATAGACTTTGTGCGCACCGTCTGGTTCGCGCTCTCGGACCTCGTGGCGGGCTCCATCGGCGTTGATGAGCTCTCAGGCCCTGTCGGCATCGTCAGCCTCATAAACGACGTCGGCCAGAGTGCGGAGTCCACGAAGATGGCCCTGTCGGATATCGCCTATCTCGGCGCGCTCGTCGCCGTGAACATCGCAGTTATGAATATGCTGCCCCTGCCGGCGCTGGACGGCGGGCGGGTGTTTTTCCTCGTGCTCAACGGCCTGGTGCATCTTGTCACCAGGCGGCGCATACCCGCGAGATACGAGGGCTATGTCCACGCTGCGGGCATGGTGCTGCTGCTGGGCCTTTCCGCCTTTGTCATGTATAACGATATTGCGAGGCTGATAAAATGACCACCAGAGAGAAAACAAAGAGGATAATTGTCGGAGGCGTCGCCGTGGGAGGCGGCGCCCCCGTTTCCGTTCAGTCCATGTGCTGCACCAAGACGCAGGACGTGGAGGCCACGCTGCGGCAGATAAGCTCCCTTGCCGCCGCGGGCTGCGAGATAGTCCGCCTCGCCGTGCCGGATATGGACGCTGCCCGCGCCATCTCCGCAATAAAGGAGCGCTCGCCCCTGCCCATCGTCGCGGATATCCACTTCGACTACAAGCTCGCCGTCGAGGCCGCCCGGCGCGGCGCGGACAAGATACGCATAAACCCCGGCAACATAGGCGGTCCGGAGAAGGTCGCCGCCGTCGCCCGGGAGTGCAGTTTACATAACATACCCATCCGCATCGGCGTGAACGGCGGCAGCCTGGAAAAGCCCCTGCTGGAGAAATACGGCCATCCGACGGCCGAGGCCATGCTGGAGTCCGCGAAGGGGCATATAAAGCTCCTGAACGACTGCGGCTTTGACGACATATGCCTGTCCATGAAGGCGTCCTCCGTGCCGCTGACCGTCGAGGCCTACCGCCTCGCGGCGAGAGAGCTGCCCTATCCGCTGCACCTGGGCGTCACGGAGACCGGCACGGCCTACGGCGGCGTCATCAAGTCCGCCGTCGGCATCGGCACGCTGCTCATGGAGGGCATAGGCGACACCGTGCGCGTCTCCCTGACCGCCGACCCCGTGGAGGAGGCCCGCGCGGGCGTGGAGATACTCAGGGCCGCGGGGCTCAAAAAGGGCGGCATACGCTTTGTCTCCTGCCCGACCTGCGGGCGGACGGAGATAGACCTCATCGGCCTCGCCCACGAGGTTGAGGAGCGCCTGCGCGGCGTGGAGCGGGATATCACCGTCGCCGTCATGGGCTGCGTCGTGAACGGCCCGGGCGAGGCGAGGGAGGCGGACTACGGCGTAGCCGGCGGCCGCGGCTGCGGCCTGCTCTTCAAAAAGGGCGAGATCGTCCGCAAGGTGCCGGAGGGCGAGCTCTGCTCCGCGCTCATGGAGCTCATAGAAAGCGGGGAAGGGCTATGAGCGCGAACGCAGTGGGCTTCCTCGACATATTCCCGGACTGCGCGGGGCTGTCCGGCCTCTGCGGCGGCCTGGATAAGGCGGAGGTCACTTCCGTCGTCGTGAACAGCGCGGAGCTGACGATGGAGGTCGAGGCTCTCTTCACCCGCGCCCCGGCCCCGGCGGAGCTGAGCAGCCTTGAAAACGAGCTGCGCGAGGAATACGGCCTCGCCTCTGTGCGTATAGAGGCTGACTACCCCCGCGCGGCGCAGGAAAAGCAGTCCGGCGGCGCCTCGCGCGTGCTCTACGGCAAGGCGATAAAGGAGCCGAAGCTCGTGGAGATGTCCGCCCTCAACCTGGAGAGCGGCACCGTCGCCGTGAAGGGCGAGGTCTTTGCCGTCAACAACCGCGAGATACAAAAGCGCGGGGCCTATGTCCTGAGCTTTGACATGACGGACTACACCGGCAGCGTCCGCGTGAACAAGTTCTTTGACAAGAGCGAGGACGCCGCCGTCCTCTCGAAGATAAAGCCCGGCCAGACGCTTGTCGTCCGCGGCCGCGTGACCTATAACAAGTTCGACAACGACATGGTGCTCGAACCCTACACCATCATGGCCTCAAAACCCGAGCTGCGCCCGGACGGCGCCAAGGAGAAGCGCGTGGAGCTGCATTTCCACACGCGCTACTCGACGCTGGACGCCCTGACGGACCCGGCCAAGGCCGTGGAACGCGCCGCCGCCTGGGGCCACCCGGCCATAGCCGTCACCGACCACGGCACGGCACAGGCCTTCCCCGAGATGTCGAAGGCGGGCAAGAAATACGGCGTCAAGATCATCTACGGCATCGAGGGCTACTACGTGAACGACCTGGAGGAGCGCCCCGCCGTGCGCGGCTGCTGCAACAACCTGCTCGACTGCGAGTTCGTGGCCTTCGACGTGGAGACGACGGGCCTGAGCGCCGTGACGGACCGGCTGACCGAAATAGGCGCCGTCCTCTTCAAGGGCGGCGAGGTGCGGGACAAGTTCAGCACTTTCGTGGACCCGAAAATGCCCATCCCGGCGAATATCACGGAGCTGACCGGCATCCGGGACAGCGACGTCGCCGGTGCGCCCTCGGAGGCCGAGGCCATGCGCGCCTTCCTGGACTTCGCGGGCGACCGGCCCATAATCGCGCACAACGCGAGCTTCGACACCGGCTTCATGGCCGCCGCCTGCGAGCGCAGCGGCATAAGGTTCGAGCCGGTCGTCCTCGACACCCTCGTGCTCTCCCAGCGCCTGCTGCCGGAGCTGAAGCGCCACAAGCTGGACATCGTGTCCAAGCATCTGGGCCTGCCCGAATTCAACCACCACCGCGCCTTTGACGACGCCGAGGTCGTCGCGCGGATGATGGAGCGCTTCATCCCTATGCTGCAAAGCCACGGCGCGGAGCGCGTCGCGGACATAGACGGCGTGCTGAGAAAGCTCTCCGGCGCGGGGACGCGCAAGGTTAGGCATATAAGCCTGCTCGTCCGCAACAAGGTGGGCCTCAAGAACCTATACAAGCTCATCTCCGCCTCATATCTCAAACACTACAGCCGCAACCCGATAATCCCGCGCAGCCTGCTGGAGCGGCACCGCGAGGGCCTGCTCATAGGCTCCGCCTGTGAGGCGGGCGAGGTGTTCGACGCCGTCCTGCGCGGCGCGCCGGGCGCGGAGCTGAAGCGGATAGCCTCGTTTTACGACTACATAGAGGTCATGCCCATAGCGAACAACCGCTTCCTGGTCGAAAACGGCACCGTCCGCGACGATGAGGGCCTGCGCGACCTCAACCGCAGGGTAGCCCGCCTTGCCGCGGAGCTGGAAAAGCCCCTCGTCGCCACCGGCGACGTCCATTTCCTCGACCCGAAGGACGAGATATACCGCCGCATCCTCCAGGCCGCCAAGAAATTCTCGGACGCGGACCGCGAAAACCCGCTCTACTACCGCACGACGGAGGAAATGCTGGAGGAATTCGCCTACCTCGGCCAGCGCACCTGCTACGAGGCCGTCATAACGAACCCGAACCGCATAGCCGACATGTGCGAGGAGATACAGTTGCTGCCCGACGGCCTCTTCCCGCCGAAGATAGAGAACTCGGCGGAGATACTGAAAGACCTCGTATACGGGCGCATGCACGAGATATACGGCGAAAACCCGCCCGAAATCGTCACGAAACGCGTCGAAACAGAGCTGGGCGACATCCTCTCCCGGCACTACGACGTCATCTATATGTCGGCCCAGAAGCTCGTCGCGGACTCGAACGCGCACGGCTACCTCGTCGGCAGCCGAGGCAGCGTCGGCTCCTCCATCGTGGCGTATATGTCGGGAATAACGGAGGTCAACAGCCTCCCGCCGCACTATGTTTGCCCGAAATGCCACCATACGGACTTCGAATCCGGCGCGGGCTACGGCTGCGGCGCGGACATGCCGGACAAGACCTGCCCCGAGTGCGGCGAGAAGATGCGCAAGGAGGGCTTCGATATCCCCTTCGAGACCTTCCTGGGTTTCGGCGGCGACAAGGTGCCGGATATAGACCTCAACTTCTCGGGCGAATATCAGGCCCGTGCGCATAAGTATACAGAAGAGCTCTTCGGCTCCGACCACGTCTTCCGCGCGGGCACCATCGGTACCCTGGCGGAAAAGACGGCCTACGGCTACGTCCTCAAATACCTGGAGGAGCGCGGCAGGCACGTCTCGAAGGCGGAGGAGGGGCGGCTCGCCATGGGCCTCGTGGGCGTGAAGCGTACCACCGGCCAGCACCCCGGCGGCCTCGTCGTCATCCCTCAGGACATGGAGGTTGAGGACTTCTGCCCCGTGCAGCACCCGGCGGACGACCCGGACAGCGGCATAATCACGACGCACTTTGAGTATCACAGTATGGAGGCCAACCTCCTGAAGCTGGACGAGCTGGGCCACGATGACCCGACCATGCTGAAGATGCTGGAGGACATGACCGGAGTGAACGTCCGCGAGATACCGCTGGACGACCCGGAGACCATGCGCATCTTCAAGACCGCGGCGCCGCTCGGCCTCGGGGACGACGACCCCATCATCGGCAAGACCGGCACCATAGGCATACCGGAGTTCGGCACGGGCTTCACGCGGCAGATGCTGGTGGATACCCAGCCCGAGCAGTTCGATACCCTCGTGCGCCTCTCGGGTTTCTCGCACGGCACGGACGTGTGGCTCGGCAACGCCAAGGACCTCATCCTCTCAGGCACGGCGAGCGTCAAGGAGACCATCGGCTGCCGCGACGACATCATGCTCTACCTCATCTCGAAGGGCATGCCGGACAAGCGGAGCTTCAAGATAATGGAATCCGTCCGCAAGGGCCGCGGCCTGCCTGAAGGCGCGGAGGGCGAGATGCACGACGCGGGCGTGCCGGACTGGTATATCGGCTCCTGCCGGAAGATAAAATACCTCTTCCCGAAGGCCCACGCCGTGGCCTATGTCATGATGGCTTTCCGCATAGCCTGGTTCAAGGTCCACCGCCCGCTGGAGTTTTACAGCGCGTATTTCTACCGCCGCAGCCAGAAGGACGCCTTCGACGCGGGCCTGATGCTGAAGGGCCGGGACTTCGTGCGCCGGAAGATAAACGAGATAAAGTCCAAATCCGACGCCACGACGAAGGAAGAGGACCTCGTGACGACGCTGGAGGCGGTGTACGAGTTCTATATGCGCGGCTTTGAGTTTGCGCCTATGGACCTCTACGAGTGCGACGCGGCGAAGTTCCTGGTGGTGGACGAGAAGCGGCTGCGCCCGCCGTTTGTGGCCATCTCCGGCCTGGGCGCGGCGGCGGCAAACGACCTCATGGCCTGCCGCACCGGCGGCCGCCGCTTCATCTCGGTGGAAGAGCTCTCCCTGGCCTGCCCCAAAGTGAGCCAAGCCCACATAGAACAGCTGAAATCCGTAGGCGCCCTCGGCGAAATGCCCGAAGAGAGCCAGATGACGCTGTTTTGAAAAATGAAAAACGGCGGACACTTTTTGCGGTGTCCGCCGTCTTTATGTACTCACATGAAGTTCTGGATAAGCACCAGCAGCACGATGCCTGGTATGCCCAGCACCCCCGCCACCAGGGCGTTGGTGGCGTTGATGCCGAGCGAGAAGTCGAAAAAGCCGCCGATGAAGTTAAATACGAAGAGCAGCACCAGCCCCGAGAGCATATTCAGCAGCAGCTTGAAGAGGAGCTTTATCGGGAGCCGGATTATCTTCAGCAGCAGATACAGCAGCAGTACGCAGACGACAATGGTGATGATGGTGCCTATGGGCGGCATGTTATGCCCTCCTTATCACAAAAAATACGATTTGAGGTTCCTCACCGCGTAGTTGTATTTCGCCTTGAGGGCGCTCATCTCATAGATGCAGGTGTCGAGCGCGGATGGGTCGGTCACGTTGTTGAATTTGACGTAGACTTCGCCGAGCTGGTTCCTGATGCTGTCCAGCTCTTCGACGGCCTTTTTGACCTCGGCGCGGTGCGCCTTGGCTTCTCTTCGGTTTTTGGACAAGGTGATCACACTCCCTTGTCCATATTGTATTCAGACCCAGCCTGTTTTAACCGAAAAAAGCAAAAACTTCTTGTAATACGTGCGCGCTCCGGAGCCATACTACACTCGGACTTCAAAAGAGAAGCGAGTCCGGCAGGGCAAGAGAGAAAAGCCCAAGGCCGGTGCCTGGCGCGCTAAAGCGCCGGAAAAGGCGAATGGCCGTCCGCCTGAACGCGGGCTGCCGGAAAGGAGCCGCAAGCCTTGTTCCGCGAGGGATAAGCGCAGGCCCCACACGCGAGAGAATGAAGTCAAGTGCCGCGGGACGAGGCGAACGCCATGTCTTTATGCGGTGCGGCGGGGTGCGCACGAGAGTGCGGCCCCGCTTTTTTTCTTGCAATTTAGGGGCGGCTGGTCTATACTATATAAGTAAAATTATGCAATTTTGCGCTACAACATATTGATTTGGTGGGGGAAAAACTGCAAATGGCAAGAAACACTCCCGAGTCCTACGGCAACGAGAGCATCTCCCAGCTCAAGGGCGAGGACAGGGTCAGAAAGCGCCCCGCGGTCATTTTCGGCTCCGATGGGCTGGAGGGCTGCGAGCACGCGGTGTTCGAAATATTGTCGAACTCGATAGACGAGGCCCGCGCGGGCAACGGCAGCATTATAACACTGACGCGCTATCTCGACAAGAGTATAGAATGTGAGGACTTCGGCCGCGGCTGCCCCGTGGACTGGAATCCGGCTGAGAAGAAGTATAACTGGGAGCTCGTGTTCTGCGAGCTCTACGCCGGCGGCAAATACCGCAACAACGAGGGCGGCGACTATGAATATTCCCTCGGCCTCAACGGCCTCGGCACCTGCGCCACGCAGTATTCATCCGAGTACATGGACGTCACCGTCCGGCGCGACGGGAAGAAATACACGCTCCACTTTGAAAAGGGCCGCATCAAGGGCAAGCTAGAGGAGGAGCCGGCGGACCGCAAAAAGACCGGCACGGACATCCGCTGGAGGCCTGACCTTGAGGTGTTCACGGACATAGACATCCCCCTCGACTACTATACGGCGACGCTGAAGCGCCAGGCCGTCGTGAACGCGGGCGTGACCTTCCGCCTGCGCAACGAGATAGCCCAGGGCAAGTTTGACACCACGGATTTCCTATATGAGAACGGCATCCTCGACTACGTGTCCGAGATAGCGGGGGAGGAGACGCTCTCGACGCCCTGTTTCATTCAGGCCGAGCGGAAAGGCCGCGACAGGGCGGATAAACCGGAGTACAAGGTCAAGCTCTCGGCAGCTTTCTGCTTCTCGAACAAGGTAAACGCCATAGAGTATTACCACAACAGTTCCTTCCTGGAGCACGGCGGCGCGCCGGAGAAGGCCGCGCGCAGCGCCTTCGTCAGCGCCGTGGACGCCTACATTAAGAAGGTCGGGAAATACCAGAAAAACGAGTCGAAAATCAGCTTCCAGGACGTCCAGGACTGCCTGGTCCTCGTCACGAACTGCTTTTCCACCCAGACCTCCTACGAGAACCAGACGAAGAAGGCCATCACCAACCGCTTCATTCAGGAGGCCATGACAGACTTCCTCCGCTCACAGCTGGAGGTGTATTTCATCGAGCACAAGGCCGAGGCGGACAGGGTCGCAGACCAGGTGCTCATAAACAAGCGCAGCCGCGAGCAGGCCGAGAAGGCCCGGCTGAACATAAGAAAAAAGCTGACGGGCAGCATGGACATCTCAAACCGCGTGCAGAAGTTTGTGGACTGCCGCAGCCGGGACGTCTCGAAGCGCGAGATATATATCGTGGAGGGCGACAGCGCCCTGGGCGCCTGCAAGCTCTCGCGCGACGCGGAGTTCCAGGGCATAATGCCCGTGCGCGGCAAGATCCTCAACTGCCTGAAGGCCGATTACGGGCGCATTTTCAAAAGCGAGATAATAACGGACCTCATCAAGGTCCTGGGCTGCGGTGTGGAGGTGCAGAAGCATATCAAGGAGCTGCCCGCTTTCGAGCTGGAGAGCCTGCGCTGGAGCAAGGTCATCATCTGCACGGATGCGGACGTGGACGGCTTCCAGATACGCACGCTCATCCTGACGATGCTCTACCGCCTGGCGCCGACTCTCATCCGCGAAGGCTACGTCTACATCGCGGAGTCGCCGCTGTACGAGATAGAATCGGGCGGCAAGACCTGGTTTGCTTATTCCGAGCGCGAGAAGGCGGAGATACTGGAGGGCATAGGCCGCGCCAAGGTCACGATAAACCGCTCCAAGGGCCTGGGCGAGAACGACCCGGACATGATGTGGCTGACGACGATGAACCCCGAGACGCGCCGGCTCATCCGGGTCATGCCTGAGGACGCAGAGCGCACCGGCGAGATCTTCGATTTGCTGCTGGGCGACAATCTCGCGGGCAGGAAGCAGCATATATCCGAGTTCGGCAGTCAGTATCTCGACCTTGCCGACATATCCTGAGGGGGTCTGGGAATGAGATTCAAGACAGTCAAGAAGGTAGCCATGGCGGGGCTGCTGCTCTCGCTGCTGCTGTGCCTCATAGGCGTGTTCGGCATGGAGCCGGGGACGCCGGAGTCGGGCAGCATGGCCATCTGGGCGGTGGTGGTGCTGATGTTCACAATGGCGATCGTGCTCAAGTGGAGCCGCTGTCCCTGGTGCGGGGAGCTCATCATCAAAAAGCTGTTCAGCATCAAGGAGTGCCCCAGCTGCGGGCGCGATCTCGAGACCGGCAAGAAGAAAAAAGGCAAGGGCGGAAGAAAATAAATGGCTCGTAAAAAACCGGCGCAGGAGCCGGAAAACAGGAAAAAAACCAACGAAAACGTCATGGGCCTGCGCGCCGAGGTACTGGAGCAGCCCATAACCGAGACGCTGGAGACGAACTATATGCCCTACGCCATGAGCGTCATAGTCTCCCGCGCCATACCGGAGATAGACGGCTTCAAGCCCTCGCACCGCAAGCTGCTCTACACGATGTACAAGATGGGTCTGTTGACGGGCTCGCGCACCAAGTCCGCCAACATCGTCGGCCAGACCATGCGCCTGAACCCGCACGGCGACGCGGCCATCTACGAGACGATGGTGCGTCTGGCAAAAGGCTGCGAGGCGCTGAATACCCCCTTCGTGGACTCGAAGGGCAACTTCGGCAAGGTGTATTCGCGCGATATGTCCTATGCCGCATCGAGGTATACGGAGGCGAAGCTCTCCGCCATCTGCAGCGAGGTATTCCGCGACATAGACAAGGATACCGTGGACTTCGTGGACAACTACGACGGCAGCATGAAGGAGCCGGCGCTGCTGCCCACGGCTTTCCCGAACGTCCTTGTTTCCGCCAACACCGGCATAGCCGTCGGCATGGCGAGCCAGATCTGCGGCTTCAATCTCGCGGAGGTCTGCGAGACTGCCATAAGCTGCATACGCGACCCGGATTGCGACATCATGGCCACTCTCCCGGCCCCGGATTTTCCCACGGGCGGCGAGATAATCATGGAGCCGGGCGTCATGGAGGAGATATACCGTACCGGCCGCGGCAGCTTCAAGGTCCGCTCGCGCTGGCGGTATGACGCGAAGGAAAACGTCATAGAGATCTATGAGATACCCTACACCGCCACGGCCGAGGCTGTCATGGACAAGGTCGCGGAGCTCGTGAAGGCGGGCAAGGCGAAGGAGATCTCCGACATGCGCGACGAGACGGACCTGGGCGGCCTGAAGCTCGCCATCGACCTCAAGCGCGGCGCGGACCCGGAAAAGCTCATGGCAAAGCTCTTCAAGTCCACGCCGCTCATGGACAGCTTCGCCTGCAACTTCAACATCCTTATCGCGGGCACACCGCGCGTCATGGGCGTGCGGGAGATACTCTCCGAGTGGACGGCCTGGCGGCTCGACTGCGTGAAGCGCCGCATATACTTCGACCTCGGCCGTAAGAAGGAGAAGCTGCACCTGCTGCTCGGCCTCGGCAAGATACTTCTGGACATAGACAAGGCCATCGCCATCATAAGAAACACCGAGCGCGAGGCCGACGTCGTGCCGAACCTCATGTCGGGCTTCGGCATAGACAAGGTCCAGGCGGAGTTTGTCGCGGAGATAAAGCTCCGCAATATAAACCGCGAGTATATCCTAAAGCGCACGGCGGAGACGGAGGACCTGGAGCGCGACATCGCAGAGCTTGAAGCCACCCTCCAAAGCCGCCGAAAGCTCCAGAACATCATAATAAAAGAGCTGGAGCGGATAATTAAGGACTACCCCTCGCCCCGCAGGACCGGCATCGTCTATGCCGACGAGCTGCCCGAGGATGCGGAGGAGGAGCAGGTCGAGGATTACCCCGTCCGCGTCTTCGTCTCCCGCGAGGGCTACCTGAAGAAGATAACTCCCCAGTCCCTGCGAATGGCCTCGGAGCAGAAATATAAGGAGGGCGACGGCCCGGCCGCGGAGTTCGACTCCTCGAATCGCGCGGAGCTTTTGGTGTTCACGGACAGGCAGCAGGTCTACAAGACCCGGCTGGCGGACTTCGAGGACACGAAGGCCTCGGTCCTCGGCGTATACCTGCCCGGCAAGCTGGGCATGGACGAGGGAGAGCGGGTCGTGCAGGTCATAGACCCGGGCGACTACTCCGGCCAGCTGCTGCTCTTCTTTGAAAACGGCAAGGCCGCGCGCCTCATGCTCTCGGCCTACGAGACGAAGACCAACCGCAAAAAGCTGCTGAACGCCTATTCCGACAAGAGCCCGCTCGTCTGCATAGTACAGTTGACGGAGGAGCTGGAGCTTGCGGCCTTCTCCACGGAGGGCAGGGCGATAATATTCAGCACGGCGCTGCTGGCGCCGAAGACCTCGCGCTCGACCCAGGGCGTGGGCGTCATGACGATGAAGCCGAAATACAAGCTCCGCGCCGCCCGCCCCCTGCATGAGACGGGCATCAAGAACCTCTCGCGCTACCGCGTCCGCAGCCTCCCCGCCGCCGGAGCCCTGCTCCGTGAGGAGGACAGGGGGGAGAAACAACTTTCGCTGTTGGAGGAATAGCCGCTATGCATCACACGAAGACAGTTAAGGATTATCTCTGGGAGTACTTCCTGATAATCGTCGGCTCGGTGCTCTATGCCGCGGGACTGCGCTTTTTCTTCTACCCCAACGATATAATCGCCGGCGGCGTGACCGGTATTGCGATGATAATCAACTACCTGACGGATATCCCCGTCGGCGTGATGAACCTCATCATCAACATACCGCTGTTCATCTGGGCCTGGAAGGGTTTCGGCCTGAAGTTCATTGTCGGCTCGTTTGTGGCGACGGTGCTTTCCTCCGTGTTTGTGGACCTTTACGCCTATTTCGGCATCGTGGCGACGGAGAACATGCTGCTGGCGGCGATCTACGGCGGCGTGCTCAACGGCCTCGGCCTCGGCCTGGTCTACCGCGCGGGCGACACCACGGGCGGCATAGACATCGTCGCCAAGTTCGTGCGCAGGAAGTACCCCTACATGAACTTCGGCACCATCATCCTCATCCTCGACATCATCATTTACGCGGCCTTCGCCATCATCTTCAACGAGTTCGAGGCGGCCATGTACGCCGTCATCGCCATGTTCGTCGTCACGCGGGTCATCGACCTCGTGCTCTATGGCCTGGGCACCTCGAAGGTCTGCTACATCATCAGCGACGAGAGCGAGAAGCTCAAAAACGCCATAACTGCCACTCTTGGCCGCGGCGTCACGCTGCTGAAGGGCGAGGGCGCCTACACCGGCCGCGCGAAGAACGTCATCCTCTGCGTCATCAAGAAGCAGCAGATCATGGACGTGCGCCGCATCATCAAATCCATTGATACCCACGCCTTCCTGATAGTGACCGAGGCCAAGGACGTCTACGGCAACGGCTTCGGAGATATAACGAACGAGAGCTGAGAAAGGAGAAGAGCATGGACATTGAAAAACTGAAAAAGAGCCTTGAGGGCCACGGTTTTGCCTTCCGGTATTTCGAGACCGGCGCGGAGGCTGCGGACTATCTCGCGGAGCAGCTGGCGGGCAAGACTGTCGGCATAGGCGGCAGCAAGACCGTAGAGGCCATCGGTCTGTATGAGAAGCTCCAGGGCAAGGCTGCGGACGTGGCCTGGCACTGGAAGACCGAGCCCAACGAGGCCCGTGCCCGTGCGGCGAAGGCCCAGGTCTACGTCTCCAGCGCCAACGGCATCGCGGAGACGGGCGAGATAATCAACATAGACGGCGCGGGCAACCGCGTTGCCTCGACCCTCTATGGCCATGAGAAGGTATACATCGTCGCAGGCATGAACAAGGTATGTCCCAACGCGGAGGCTGCTTTCCACCGCGCGCGCAACGTTGCAGCCCCGCTTAACGCCCGCCGTTTCGGCAAGGACACGCCCTGCGTCAAGGGCGAGCTGAGGTGCTACGACTGCCGCAGCCCGGAGCGCATCTGCCGCGGCGTGTCCATGCTCATGGAGCCCATGATGGGCATGGCTGCCGAGGTCGTCATCATCAACGAGGAGCTGGGCTACTGAGCCCAAAAGGGAGGCGCCGCCGTGAAAAAGAAAATCATCGCACTTTTTGCGGCGGCCGCCCTCGCGGCGTCGCTTTCAGGCTGCGCCTCAATTTTTGACAAGGAATACATCGCTATAACCGACTACGTGGACGCCTCGACCCCGCCCCAGCAGGAGGGGACGGTGCAGGTGGAGAACTACCTGGAGCTGAAGCTGGCCATAAACAAGCTCATAACTGCGCATGAGGAATCCGGCTCCCTTGATTTCAGCAGCTACAAGGGCGAGAACATCAGCGACGACCTTGCCGCCGCCTGCAACGAGGTCCGTTCCGAGACGGCGCTGGCCGCCTATGTCGTGGACTACATCTCCTACGACCTGGACAGGCACGTCAGCTATTATGAGGCCGAGGTCTACGTCTACTACCTGCATACGCAGGAGGAAGTCGAAGCCATCGTCAGCGTGGGCACGGTCAGCGGTCTCTATGACGCCGTCAGCGCCGCGCTGGAGCAGATGAGCCCCGGTCTTGTCGTCATGGTCACCGCCTCCGGAGCGAGCGAGGCGGAGGTCGCGGGCTACGTCACTGAGGCGTATTTTGAAAACCCGCTCTCCTGTGTGAACCTGCCTGCGACGGAGGTCACCATGTATACCGGCGGCGGGCTCCAGCGCATATACGAGATAAACCTCGACTACGGCGCGAGCGTGGCGAGCCTCGCCTCGCGCAAGGAGATCCTGAGCGCCGAACTCACAGAGCTGGCAGGGCGCGTCACTTCGCGCGGAGAGGCCTACCGCGCGCTCCAGGCGGCGACAGTCGTGATGGAGACCTGCGCCTCCAATGCCGAGGCTGGCGACACGCTCTGGGACGCCGTGCATCTCGGCGCGGCGGACAGCCGGGGTATGGCCCTGGCCTTCAAGGCGCTGTGCGACATCGTTGAGGTGGACTGCACCGTCGTCGCCGGGAGGCTCGACAGGGCGGAGCACTATTGGAATATCGTAACCGTAGACGGCGCGAGCTACCACGTGGACGTGAGCGCCGCGGCGGAGCGCGGCCTTGCGGCGACCTTTTTCATAAGCGATGCCGACATGTGGGGCCACTACTGGTGGGACAACGAGAACTACCCCCAGTGCGACGGCGCACTGTCCTACGCCGCGCTGACCGAGGAGCCTGACAGCGTCGAGACGGAGGCGCCGGAAGCCAGCCCGAGCCCGGAGGTCAGTCCCAGCCAGGAACCGGAGACAGAAAATTCGCAAAGCCCTTGACAAATAAAATAAACGTGCTAAAATAACAAGCGTTTTGCGGGCATAGCTCATTTGGCAGAGCGCCACCTTGCCAAGGTGGAGGTAGCGAGTTCGAATCTCGTTGCCCGCTCCAGGCTGTTCCCGGCTCCGAGCCGGGAGCAGCCCAAACGATGTACATTTTTTGGCACGCTTTTACGGCGTGCTGTTTTTGTGCTTGGAGGTTATTTTGATGAACGCGGATGTAGTGATAGTCGGCGCTGGCCCTGCCGGTATATTCACGGCGCTCGAAATGCTCCGCAGGGGGAGCAGCAAGAAGATAGTTATGGTCGAAAAGGGCCGCGCGCTGGAGAAGCGCAGCTGCCCGAAGGTCAAGACGGGCGTGTGCATGAACTGCCGCCCGAGCTGCCATATCACCACCGGCTTTTCCGGCGCGGGCGCGTTCTCGGACGGCAAGCTCTCGCTGGCCTGCGAAGTCGGCGGCGACCTGCCCACGCTCATAGGCGAGCGCCTGGCGCAGGAGACGATAGACTACGCGGATAAGATCTACCTTGAGTTCGGCGCGGACGAGCATATCGAGGGCGTCGGCAACGACGAGAAGGTCCGGCGCATCCGCGCCCGGGCCATCAAGGCGGGCCTGAAGCTCGTGGACTGCCCCATCCGCCACATGGGCACCGAGAAGGCGCACGACGTCTACCTTGGCATAGAGCACTACCTCATGGACCACGGCGTGGAGATGTATTTCGACACCGAGTGCCGCGACCTCATCATGGAGGGCGACACCTGCCGCGGCGTGTACCTCTCAGACGGGAAGAAGGAATTTGAAATCCGCGCGGAGCACACCGTGGTCGCCACGGGCCGCCGCGGCGCGGACTGGCTGGAGAAGATATGCACCGAGCACGGCGTTGAGCACCAGCCCAGCACGGTCGATATCGGCGTGCGCGTAGAGGTGCGCAACGAGATAATGGAGGAGATAAACGACGTCCTCTATGAGTCCAAGCTCATCGGCTATCCTGCGCCCTTCAAGAACAAGGTCCGTACCTTCTGCCAGAACCCCGGCGGAGTCGTGAGCCAGGAGAACTACGACAACGACCTCGCCGTCGTGAACGGCCACGCCTTCAAGGGCGCAGACCTCAAGAGCCCGAACACCAACGTCGCCATCCTCTGCTCGCATAACTTCTCCGTGCCCTTCAACCAGCCCATCGCCTACGCACAGAAGGTCGGCGAGCTGACGAATATGCTGGCCAACGGCCACATCCTCGTCCAGCGCTTCGGCGACATCCTGGACGGCAAGCGTACATGGGAGAAGGAGCTGGCCCATTCCAACGTCCGGCCCACCCTGGTGGACGCCGTAGCGGGAGACATCACCGCCGCCATGCCCTATAGGGCCATGATCAACATCATAAACTTCATAAAGTCGATGGACGAGGTAGTCCCCGGCTTTGCCAGTTATGAGACGCTGCTCTATTCTCCTGAGCTGAAGTTCTATTCCAATAAGGTCAAGATGGATACGAGCTTCAACACCAACGTCCCGGGCCTGCACGCTCTGGGCGACAGCTCCGGCTGGACGCGCGGCCTGATGATGGCCTCCGCCATGGGCGTCCTGATGGGACGCGAGCTTGCGTAAAAAACGGCAAAACGCCGCCGCTCTTTGGAGCGGCGGCGTTTTTTTATTCGCGGCTGTCTCGCACAGCGATGGCGGCGGCGAGCATCTCGGCGGCATCGGCCCGGGTGAGGCTGTCGGTGTAGCGGCCGGAGACGGCGAGGACGCCGCAGGCTGTTAGGTTCGCCGTGGCCTGGCTTGCCCAGGCGGGGACGGCGCTGTCAAAGGCGGCTGTGGGCACGTCCGTCGCGCCGAGGACGTTGTTCAGCATGACGGCGGCCTCCTGCACGGTCACGGCGTCTCCGGCGCTGAAGACGGCGCTGCCCTCGGACTCGGTGCCGTTTATTACGCCGTCCATGAGCGCCGTGGCGACATAGGGCTTCTGCCAGACGGGTATGGCGTCGTCGTCGGCAAAGCCGGTGGCGGCGACGGCGCTGAGCAGCTCGTCTCCGCCCAGCTCCATGCACATGGCGAGGAACTCTCCGCGCGTCACCTCGCGGTCAGGCTCAAAGACGTAGCTTCCGCCGAGCTGCTGGCCCACGAAGATGCCCTCCTCGGCCAGCATCGTCGCTGCATAGGCACAGGCGTTGCCGTCGAGGTCGGAATAGGTCGTGCGGGTCTTCTGCTTTTCGATGCGGATGATGACCGTCGCCTCCTGAGAGCTGTTGCCCTCGGCGTCCACGGCCTTGAAGCCGAAGTAGTCGCGTCCGCGGCGGTTGGTTTCGGGGGTGTAGACGAAGCGTCCGTCGTCGGTGAGCTCAATTTCGCCCTTGGTGGGCTCGGTGGTGATTTGGAAGGTGAGCGTGTCACCGTCCGGGTCGACCGCTGTGAGCCTGCCGCCGACGGAGACGTTGCGGTAGGTCGTGAGCTCCAGGTTCTGCGCCACGGGTGCGTTCCCCTCGGCGCGCGCGGGAAGTACGGGTACGAGAGCCGTGAGCGCCACGGCCGCCAGCAGCAGGGCCGCACAGAGCGTAAGCCCCTTGCGTGTGTACATAAAAAAACCTCCTGTGCGTGAAAATGTGTCCTTATTTTGCACAGGAGGAAATGTTTTATTCTCTTGTATAGGAATTACTCAGACGCACAGTCCGGGAATGATTTCCACAAGCGCGGCGGCGAGAGAGCGGCAGCCGCGGCGGGTCATGTGGACGCAGTCCACGCGGTTTATCTCGGACACCGGCCCGGCGTCGAAGAAGGCGCAGCCCAGGCGATGAGCCGCCTTTTCGTAGAGCGGGGCGAGCGCCAGGGTCTTGCCCCGCGCCTCTGGGCCGAACTCGGCAAAGCTCTCCGTGTCCTCAAAGCCCGCGGCAATGGGCGGCGGGGCGACGACAAGGATGTTAGGCCCCTTTTTCGTCCAGCAGGGCGTGTTCTGAGCGCGGCAGACGAGGTATTCCATGCCCGCGCAGATGCGCTCCGGCGACGCGCCGTACCACTCCTTGGCGTCGTTCGTGCCGAGCATGAGGATGAGCAGGTCCACGGGCTTGTGGCTCATGAGGCAGGGCCAGATGTAGCCTGCGCCCGTGATGCCATTGCGGAAGGGGTCCTCGAATACCGTTGTGCGTCCGTTCAGGCCCTCTTCGATTATAAGATACTCCTCTCCGAGCGCCGCCTGCACCAGCCGCGGCCAGCGGGAGGCCTCGGAAAAGCGCATGGCGCCGCCGGGCTGCGGAACGCCGTCGAAGTCGGCGGCGTCGCCGCAGTAGCCGTGCGTGTTGGAGTCGCCGAAGCAGATGATGTGCTTCCTGTTCACTTGATCTCAGGCAGGGAGGCGGCAGCAGCGGACTGGCCGACGCGGCGGAACTTCTCGTCAGGCAGGGAGGGGAAGATGTCGCCCGCGATCTCGGGGTACTCGTCCGCGAGGACGGCCTTGCAGGTGGAGAGCACGAGGTCGCCGCCCTTGCCGGACATGACGCGGCCAAGCAGCAGGACGTGCTTGAACTCGTAGAAATCGTAGTAGAGCGCGAGGGCGTGGGCGAGGTAGACGCCGATGCTCTCGTAGACCTTCGCGGCGCGCTCGTCGCCATTTTCCATAAGGCCCTGGACGACCTTGAGCTTCTCGGCGGGGGAGAGGGCCTCGTCGAGCTCTATGCCCGCGCGGGGAGCGAGCTTGATGACGCCGTCCTGGGAGAAGTACTTGACGCCGCAGCCGATGTCGCCGGACCACTCGTCGGCCATGGCCTCCGGGTTCGCGTCCACGGGCATGAAGGCGAGCTCGTTGAGCCAGCCGGTGACGCAGCCGTTCTTGTCCACATAGCCGACGGCCTCGCTGGTGCCCATGGCGATGCCAAGGACGTTATTGTCGTCGAGGCTCATGGCGCCCGCGAGGGCGGTGACGTCGCCGTCGTTGGCAACGACGAGGGGCACGTCGCCTATCTCCTTGGCCGCGCGGATGTAGATGTCCTTGACCTTCCGGTTGAATTCATCCTTCGGCACCTTGAGGAAGAGGGAGGCGACCATGGCGCGGTTTTCGATGTAGATGCCGGCGGAGGAGACGCCGATGGCGTCCACGCGCGGCATGTGGGCGGCGGCGGACTTGAAGGCGTCCACGATGCCCTGGAAGTGATAGTCCGGGTCGGCAGTGGTCTTGGGGAACCAGACGACCTCCTCGGAGAAGACGCTCTCGCCGTCGATGACGGCGGAGACCTTGCGGTCGGAGCCGCCGGCGTCGAAGCCGATGCGGCAGCCGCCGAGGTGGCGGCCTATGGCCTGGGGGTTGGACTTTTCGGCCGGCAGCTCGTCGCAGAAGACGACCTCGAAGGGCCGCTCGTAGACGCCGGACATGAAGTCCTCGTCAAAGGCGCGGCTGCCATCGGGGGTGTAGGCGGCGCGGATGCGCTCGTAGATGTCCCTGTCCCCGCTTATATATACCTTCCAGCCGCCGTAGAGCCAGAGCATGGACTTGACCATCCTGTCGGCGTAATAGCTGTCCGCGGCCTCGAACTCGGGCGTGCCGTGGATGAAGGTGCGCATGACGGCGACCTCGCCGCCCGCGCGCTCGACGGCTATGCCGAGTGGCTTTTCGGCGCCCTCAAGGAAGGCGGCGTTGAACTTGTGCAGGGGGATGTAGCCCGCGTCGAGCTCGGGGACGTTTTTGACGTTTACATTAATTCCAAGATGCTCCATGACCTATCTGCCTCCCAGACTTGTTTTCTGAATTCATATTAGCACGAACTTCGCCGCCTGTCGAGGATTGCCCGTCCGCAAAATTGGTGCTATAATCCTTTTGTCGTTATTGCAAAAAAATATTTTCATGCGCGCAATAAAACGGAGACGCCATGCATTGTTATGGCAGAACGGGAGGAAGCCATGCTGCTCATACTGACAGCCCTTGGCTCGCCGCTGACGGCGGCGGAGACGGAACACATTGACCGGTGCATCGCGGAAATGGGCCGCGGGGACACCGGGGCGCTGGCAAAGGTCTATGAGAGGACGCACGCGGCGCTGTACGGCTTTTCGCTCTTTCTCCTGAAGAACCCGCAGGACGCGGAGGACGCGGTTCAGGAGACCTATGTCAAGGCCTACCAGTCCGCGGCGCAGTACCGCTCCCAGGGCAAGCCCATGGCCTGGCTCATGACCATAGCGCGGAACGAGGCGCTTCAGCTCCTGCGCGAGCGCCGCCGCACCGTGGCCATGACGCCGGAGGACTGGCAGGAGCAGTTCTCCGACAGGCCGGACTTCTCCCAGGAAGACCTGCTGACGCTCAGGGCCCTGCTTGAGACGCTCTCGGAGGAGGAGCGGCAGATAGTCTCCCTCCACGCCCTGGGCGGCCTCAAGCACCGCGAGATCGCGGCCATGCTGGATCTTGCGCTCCCCACCGTCCTGTCGAAATACCACCGCGCCATGAAAAAACTCGGAAAAGCAGCAGAGGAGGCGGAATGATGGACAACGAGAAGCTCGAAGCGCGAATTCGCCGCCTTGCCGAGCACACGGCCCCGGAGCAGCTGACCGGCATCCTCGAAGCCTGCGAAGCCCGGAAAGGAAATGTAATAACGATGAACGAAGTAAAAAAGAAGAAAAACCGCTTTTTGCCCCTAGCCGTCGCAGCCGCCATCGTGCTCGTCTGCATAGGGGGATATATCGGTCTCAATTACGGCGCCGCCGAGCCCGGCGCGGCCATAGCCAGCGTTATCACCCTGGACGTGAACCCCAGCCTAAACATCGTCATGGATACGAGCGACAAGGTCATCGAGGTCCAGCCCCTCAACGAGGACGCCAGGACCGTCATAGGCGACATGGACTTCGCGGGAGCGAATCTTGACGTCACGGTGAACGCACTCATAGGCTCCATGCTGGTGAACGGCTATCTGGACGACATCCGCAACTCCATCCTCGTTTCCGTTGAAAACGGCGACGCTGCCAAAGCGGAGAGCTTGCAGGCCCAGGTCAGCGCACTCATCAGCAGCGCCGTGGGCGACGGCGGCTTTGAGGCCTCAGTGCTGACGCAGACCGTTTCCTCCACCAGCGAGAGCGCGGCCCTCGCGGAGCAGTACGGCATCTCAGAGGGCAAGGCGGAGCTTATCCTCAAGGTCTGCGCAGCGGACGCTACCCTCACCGCCGAGTCCCTCGCGCCGCTCTCCGTGAATGATATCAGCCTCATAGCGAGCTCCCGCGGCCTCAGCGACAGCACCGTGAACCAGACCGGCACCGCCAGCGCCAAGGGCTATATAGGCGTTGACGACGCCAAGACCGCCGCCTATGCCCACGCGGGCGTCAGCGCCTCCGACGTCCTCTATGTCGAGACGGACTTTGACAGCGAGCACGGCGTCATGGTCTACGAGGTAGAGTTCTACGCCGGCAGCGTGGAGTACGAGTACGACATCAACGCCCTGACCGGCGAGGTCGTGAAGTACGAGCAGAAGAATACCGGAACGAGCATCCCATCCGGCAGCGCAAGCGGCGATTATATAGGCGAGGCGGCCGCGAAGGAAGCCGCCCTGGCCCACGCGGGCGTCAGCGAGGCGGACGTCTGCTGGCTTAAGGCCGATTTTGACCGCGACGACGGCGTCTATTACTACGAGCTCGAGTTCGCCGCGAACGGCCTGAAGTATGACTATGAGATAAACGCCCTGACCGGCGACGTTGTGAAGTTTGAGCAGGAGCAGACCGGTAATCTTGCCGGAAACGGCAGCGGCAACAGTGGCAGCGGGACTGGCACAGGCGCCGGCACCGGCAACCAGTACGGAAACGGCGCGAGCAGCGTTGACACCGGCAGCTTCATAGGCGAGGCCGCTGCGAAGGCCGCTGCACTCTCCGACGCGGGCGTCTCCGAGAGCGAGGTCACGCGCCTTAAGTGCGAGCTCGACCGCGACCACGGCAGCTATAAGTACGAGATCGAGTTCAATGTCGGCCGCACGGAGTACGAATACGAGGTGGACGCCTATTCCGGCGCGATTCTGAAGGCCGAGCAGGACTACGACGACTGAAAATAACGGACATCTTCAGCCCTCCCTGTGCAAAAAAATTGCCCGGGGAGGGCATTTTTATCCCCCCGGGGGGCTTGCGGAAAGTTTGACAGGCCCTTACAATGGTCACAGAAAAGGGAAAAAGGCGCCTGGCCCCGGAAAGGATAAGCTCATGAAACATTTAAAAAAAGCCGCCGCGGCCCTGCTTGCCGCAGCACTGGCCGCGACGCTGTGCGCCTGCGGGCAGGCCCCGGCGCAGGAGACGCCGGAGAACACCGAGACCGTCACGGAAGGCAGAACGATAACCGACGCCCTGGGCAGGGAAGTGGCCCTCCCGGAGACTGTTGAGAAGATAATCCCCCTCGGCAACACGCCGAGAATGATAAGCTATCTCGGCCTCGCGGAGAAGGTCGTGGGCTACAGCGGCATGGACCCCGAGAAGGTTACGCCACTCGTGGCCTACGCCTATGTGAACCGCGAGCTCTGGGCCGAGGCGCCTATAGTCGGCACGGACGCGGCGGGAAACACTAGCTATTACCCTGAGCAGATGATATTGGCCGCCCCGGACGTCATCTTCTGCACCGCTACGAGCGGCGAGGCGGACGAGATCCAGCGCAAAACGGGCATCCCCGTCGTGGCCGTGAGCCAGGGGACGCTCTTTGGAGAGGATTTTGAGCAGTCCCTGCGTATCATAGGCGAGGTCTGCGGCGTCTCAGAGCGCGCGGAGGAGGTCATCGCCTACATAAACGACAGCCTTGCAGAGCTCAAGGAGCTCGCCTCCGCCGTGCCGGAGGATGAAAAACCCACGGTCCTGCCAGCCGCCGCCACCTTCAAGGGCGCGCACGGCATAGAGGGCATCCGCATGAACGACCCCGTCATGCTCTCGGTGGACGCCAAAAATGTCGCAGACGACGGCAGCGGCGTCAAGAGCTCGGTGATCATCGACAAGGAGCAGGTTATCGCCTGGGACCCCGAGTATATCTTCCTGGACAGCGGCGGCGTCGCGCTCGTGCGCCAGGACTACGCCGAGCGGCCGGACTACTACGCGCTGCTCAAGGCATATAACGAGGGGCATATCTACCAGTACCCCAGCTCCACGGCCTATTACGACAATATGGAGATATCCCTCGCCAACTGCTACTTCGTCGGCTCCGTCCTCTATCCCGAGGCCTTCGCAGGCATAGACGTGGAGGCGAAGGCAAACGAGATCTTCAAGTTTTTCCTCGGCGCGGAGGACTATCTCTCCGTGCTCGAGAGCATAGATTCCGGATATTGTGAGGTAGTGCTCGGATGACAAAAGGCGCCGGCCCCGGCTACGAGGGGCTGCAAAGGAAAAAACTGCTGACCCTGCTCATAACTCTGGCCCTGGTGCTGACAGCGGCGCTGGTGGAGGCGGGGACGGGCAGCATAAAGTTCGGCCTGGACGAAATTTTCCTAGCCCTTACGGGCCGGGGCAGCGCTACGGCGAACACGGTGCTCTTCGGCATCCGCTTCCCGCGGGCTGTGGCTGCGATACTCGTCGGCGCGGCGCTGGCCATGTCCGGCGCGGTGATGCAGTGCGTGCTGCACAACCCGCTGGCCTCTGCCTCGACCCTGGGCGTCTCGCAGGGCGCGGCCTTCGGCGCGGCGGTGGGCATCATCGTGTTTGGCGGCGGCGTCGTGAACACCGGCGCGGCGGATTTTGCCATCAGGATAGACGACCCGTATATCGTGACGCTCTGCGCCTTTGTGTTCGGCTCGCTCTCCACCGTGGTGGTCATCGCCATATCCAGGCTCAGGCGCGACATAGGTCCCGGCGGGCTGGTGCTCGCTGGCGTGGCGCTCAGCTCGCTCTTCACCGGCGGCAGCACTCTGCTGCAATACTTTGCAGATGAAACGAAAATAAGCGCCGTGGTGTTCTGGACCTTCGGCGACCTGGGCGGCACGAACTGGACGCAGCTGCTCATTCTCCTCGTCGTGACCGCGGCGGGCCTCGTGTATTTCATGCTCCGCCGCTGGGACTACAACGCCCTGCAAAACGGCGCGGACACGGCATCGAGCCTGGGCGTGAACGCCCGGGCCGTGACGCTCATAAGCATGGGCGTATGTACGCTGGCCTCGGCGCTGGCGGTGTCCTTTGTGGGCATAATCAGCTTTGTCGGCCTCGTGGCGCCTCACATCATGCGCCGCTTTGTGGGCGACGACTACCGCTGGCTGCTGCCCTGCTCGGCGGCGGCGGGCTCCCTGCTCCTGCTGCTGGCGGACCTCTTCAGCCGGGTCGTAATAGCCCCCGTGGAGCTGCCCGTGGGCGCTGTGACCTCCTTCCTCGGCGCGCCGGTTTTCCTCTATCTGCTGCTGAAAGGGGGTCGCCGCAATGGTTGAGGTAAAGGGCCTGTCCTTTAAATACAGCCCCTCCGGCCCGGATATCCTCCGGGACGTCAGTTTCGCCATAGAGGACGGCCAGTGCGCCGCCGTCCTCGGCAACAACGGCGCGGGGAAGACCACGCTGCTCAAGTGCATAGACCGCATCCTACAGCCCGGAGCGGGCGAGGTGCGCGTGGACGGGGACAACGTCCTCAGCCTGGGCCGCCGGGAGCTTGCAAAGCGCGTGGCCTACGTCGCGCAGAACGCCCGCGCGGCGGACATGACGGTCTATGACACCGTCCTGCTTGGCCGCAGGCCCTATATAGGCTGGGACGCTACGGAGCACGACAGGGAAGTGGTGGCAGAGGTCATGGAGCTCATGGGCGTCACGCCGCTGGCCCTGCGCAGCCTCGCGGAGCTCTCAGGCGGCGAGGCGCAGAAGGTCATGCTGGCCCGCGCCCTGGCGCAGGAGCCGCGCCTGCTGCTGTTGGACGAGCCGACAAGCAATCTCGACCCCCGCAACCAGCACGAAGCCCTGCGTACCGTCCGCCGAGTGGCAAAAGAGAGAAATATCAGCGTCTGCGTCATCCTGCACGACCTGAACCTGGCCATACGCTATTGTGACCGCTTCCTTTTCCTCAAGGACGCGGAGGTCTATGCCTGCGGCGGCATAGAGGTCATGACCCCGGAGAACATCGAGGCCGTCTACCGCATGCACGTACACATTATGAGCTATATGGGGATACCGCTGCTCATCCCGTTCCCCGATATCAGAGTATAGGAAGGTGCCGATATGAAACAGAAGACCTGGCGCGACTGCGCCGAATTCCACGGCCACGAGTGCGGCGGCCTCACCATAGGCTACAAGGCTGCGCTCTACGCCATAAAGCTGCTGGACATTGGCCGCGCGGAAGACGAGGAGATAGTCTGCATCAGCGAGAACGACGCCTGCGGCGTGGACGCCATCCAGGTGATGCTCGGCTGCACGGCGGGAAAGGGGAACCTTCTCTTCCACCTCGCCGGCAAGCAGGCGTTCAACATATATGAGCGCAAGAGCGGCCGCTCCGTCCGTCTGGTCCTGCGCAAAAAGCCGGAGGGCCTGACGCGGGAGGAGAGCTTTGCCTACTATCAGTCCCGCGAGCCGGAGGAGCTCTTCGACGTGAAGGAGACGACGCTCACCCTGCCCGAGCCGGCGCGCATCTTCCTGTCTTACGACTGCGACGGCTGCGGCGAGACCACCGCTGAGAGCTTCCTGCACCTCCAGGGCGGCAAAAAGCTCTGCCGCGACTGCTACAAGGCCTACAGCCGTTTTGATGTTTGATACCCCCCTCATTACACCCTCTCTCATGACGGCGCCCCCCGAAAAAACTTCGGGGGGCGTTGTCGCACGTGTTGACTTCAAAAATCGAATATGATACACTATAAACCCCATGTGTGGGAAATTACGAAAAAGCTGAGGTGAGCGCAAGTGGAAGGCGGTCCCGGACGAAGTTTCGGAACTGAAAAAATGGGATACGGCCTTGCAGGTGCGCTCAATTTGCATAACTGAGCACACTCTCTTTCCGCGCGCCTGCGCCGCCGTGTCCTGAGAGACATGGCGGCTTTTTTGCGCCGCCGGAAGGAGGGAAAGACCATGACCGTAACCGTACTCAAGGCCCTTCTGAAGGAGAAAAAGCTCAGGGCCATACATGACGTCCTCTCCATGTACAACCCCGTGGATTTGGCGGAGCTGCTCTCGGAGCTGGACGACGCGGAGCTCGCGACGGTGTTCCGCATCCTCGACAAGCCGAAGGCCGCGGAGACCTTCACCTACATGGACCAGGACCTGCGTCAGGAGCTTATCAAGACCTTTTCAAGCACCGAGATAGCGAATCTCTTCGAGGAGCTGTTTGCGGACGACGCGGCGGATTTCCTGGGAGATATGCCCGCGAACTTCGTCACACAGCTGCTGGAAAACGTCGGCCCCGAGACGCGCCGTACGATAAACAGCCTGCTGCAGTACCCGGACGACAGCGTCGGCAGTATAATGACCGTCGAGTTCGTGGAGCTGGACCCGGACATGACGGTGGACGCCGCACTCGAAAAGATACGCCGCGTTGGGATAGACAGCGAGACGGTGTATACCTGCTACGCCGTAAAGCGGCACAAGCTGCTCGGCGTCGTCACGGCGAAGGACCTGCTCACGCACGGGCGCGCAGAGCCCATCGCCCCGCTCATCCTGAGCGACTACATCAGCGTCAAGACCACGGACGACAGGGAATACGCCGCAAATCTCTTCCGCCGCTACGGCCTCATAGCCATACCCGTGGTGGATACGGAGGGCTGCATTGTGGGCATAGTCACCTTTGACGACGCCATAGGCGTCCTCACGGAGGAGACTACGGAGGACATGCAGAAGATGGCCGCCATGGAGGCGAATACGGAGCCGTATCTCAAGACCTCGGTCTGGAAGCACGCGCGGCACCGTATAGTGTGGCTGTTGGTGCTGATGCTCTCAGCGAGCATCACGGGGGCCATCATCTCGAAATACGAGGCCGCATTCGCCGCGGTGCCGCTGCTGGTGTCCTTCATCCCCATGCTGATGGATACGGGCGGCAACTGCGGTTCCCAGAGCTCGACGCTCATCATCCGCGGCCTTGCGGTGGATGAGCTGCATTTCGCCGACGCGGCCAAGGTGATATGGAAGGAGCTGCGCGTGGCGCTGCTGGTGGGCCTGGGCCTGAGCCTTGTGAACGCGGGGAGCATCATGCTCCGCTATAACGACCCCCGTCTCGCGGTGGTCGTCTCGCTCTCGCTGCTTTGCACGGTGATGTGCGCAAAGGTCACGGGCGGGCTGCTGCCCATCGCCGCCAAGCGCCTGGGCCTCGACCCTGCGCTCATGGCCGCGCCGCTCATAACCACCGTAGTGGATACTGTATCCATGTTTATCTACTTCACCGTCGCTACGATGCTCTTCGGCATGTGAAAGTAAAAAAACACACCGGCAGGCCGCGCCTGCCGGTGTATTGCTTTTATTGGTTTTCCGCGTCCGTCAGCGCGCCGACCTCGGCGGGGGCGCGGGTGCTGATGGCGTTGTCCTTGATGTAGGCGAGGACGGAGGGGAGGGTGCTGTCCGTGGCCTCGCAGCATAGTATGCGTGGGCAGAGCCGCTCGGGCCTGTAGTCGAGGTAGGCCGTGATGAGGGATATGTAGCTCAGGCCGGAACCGCCCTGGATGCAGTCCGTGTCGTAGTCCCAGAAGACGAGACCGGCTATTTCAGCCGCGTGGCGGCAGATGTCGTCGTATTCTGGGGAGGCAGAGGCAACGAGCAGGGTCTTGACGTGGGCCGCGTCGTAGAGCAGGGAGGATATCTCGGCGTACTCGGCGGCGGGGTCTGCGGAGCAGAGCGCGCCGACGTTGTGTCCCTGTCCGACGATTTGGCGCACGGTGGCCGGGCTCTCGCGTATTTCGGCGGCGGTGAGGAAGAAGGTGGCCTTGACGCCGTAGGAGGCGAGGGACTCCAGCAGCGTGCCGGAGGGCAGACCTACGAAACTGAGGTAGACGATGCTGTCATTTTCAGAGGAGGAGCCGCCGCCCCCGCCCCAGTCCACGGAGCCGCCGTTGGAGCTGACGTAGGCGTTGTAGCGCGTCTCCATGAGGGGCTTTGCGGCGGTGAGGAACTGGTCGTTGGAGAGTATGACGTTGGCGTCGCTTATGCGGCAGACGTCGATGAAGCTGTTGCTGCTGTTGATGTAGGACCAGTTCAGCCCGTACTGACCGCAGATAAAGTCGAGCGGGACATAGACCTGCCCGCCGCGGCTGATGGGGGTGACGTTGTAGTAGGTGCCGTTTCCGTCGTAAGTCTCACCGGAGTCAAGGTTGAAGTAGAGCTGCTTGGTGGAGGAATAGAGGGACGCAGTGTTGCTGATCTGGTGAAAGGAGTTATATATTTTGAAGTTGACGAAGACGGTGTAGGGGACGTAGATAGTGGAGCCCTGCCAGTAGGGCTGATAGGAGAGCTCAAGCAGGTTGTCGTTGGCGGCGATGAAGCAGACGCTGATGCCGGAGGCGGCACTCATCGTCGGGAGCAGACAAAAGACGAGGCAGAGTATGAGAAGAAGCGCGGCGAGCCTGCGCATGGGCAGAACACCTCCAAAAGAACTGGGGATATTTTATCATAAAAAAAGTTAAGCCGCAAGGAAACAAAAATTAAAAAACATCTTGACAGATCGCGATGTATTTGGTATATTACAAAAGCCGCTTGTGGCCGAGTAGTTCAGTCGGTTAGAACGCTAGCCTGTCACGCTAGAGGCCGAGGGTTCAAGTCCCTTCTCGGTCGCCACTCCCCACGGCGTAAGCCGTGGGGAAAGTTATGCTGCTGTAGCTCAGCAGGTAGAGCGCATCCTTGGTAAGGATGAGGTCCCCGGTCCGAATCCGGGCAGCAGCTCCAGCCCGCAGTCGCAAGACTGCGGGCTTTTTGCGCTTGAAAACCACAATATAGTGTGTTAAAATATTATTAAGGCCGAAAACGGGGTACCCCGTTTCTCGCATTGGCAGGGCCAATGCGAATGGCTGTTGAGAAATGGAGGAATATGTATGAGAAAGAAACTCATGTCCCTGCTCCTCGTAATAGCCCTCTGCGCCTCTCTCCTGACCATCGGCGCGGCGGCAATAGACTATTACAGCGTAGCTGTTACTCCAATAGACGGAGCAGTGGTTTTCGTAACAAGCGAGAACGCCGACGACGTGTTGAAGGATGGCGGCTCAGTCACTTATGATGCTGAAAGCAACACGCTCAAACTCAATAATGCGACTGTAGCCAGGCTCAGCTTAGAAAATACCAACGTCGCTTACGCGCTTGAAATCAGCGGAGAAAATTTGGTTACGGACAATGTCAACTGCAATAGCAGTTTGACACTCAAAGGTGATGGCTCACTTAAAGTAACCACGAACACTTCAACTTTGAGTGAATCAATATCAATATATGCAGGAAAGGGCCTCTGCTTTGAGAGCGGCAGCTATGACCTTTGCAGTGAAGGCAACGCAATATATTCGCCTGCGTATGTCGAATTCACAGGCACGGCGCATGTGACAGCGAGCGCAGAGGGCAACTTCCCTGCTATTTGCGGAGGCGATTACGAAGAATATGAAGGTTATGTTTCTGTAACTGATAATGCATACGTTGAAGCAAGCGGGAATATGGCAGCAGCAGTTGATGGCGTCTCAATCAATATCACAGGCGGTACGCTGGTAGCAAGTTCAGACGAGCATGTTGCCATTTATTCTGGTTCTGACATGACAATAACCGGCGGCAAAGTTACGGCAACGTCCGAGGTGAATACCGCAATTGTCTGTGATTCTGGCGATTTATCCATCAGCGGCGGTGAAGTTTATGCTGAAAGCAAGGCGAATGACAGCTATAACGCCATTTTCGCCGGGTGCTCGCTGTATATTACCGGCGGCAAAGTTACGGCTATAGGGAACAAGTCAAACGGCATTTTTGTGGATACAAACTCTGAAAATGTGGCGGAAATCAGCGGCGACGCGCTTGTTAATGCGAGCTCAACAGATGGAGCCGGAATTTTTATTAACAGCGACGATTTCTATATCAGCGACAGCGCGGTCGTAAACGCTGAATCGGTGAACGGCAACGGAATTTGGGCAAACGGACGGCTCACCATTTCCGACAGCGCAAGTGTCACCGCGAAATCCACAAATGATGACGCGATTTACGCCACGTGGAGAGTCACCACCACAGGCGCAGATGTTACCGCCGTTTCCGAGAACGCAAGCGGCATAAGTACAGGCCAGAACGTTGAAATCAGCGGCGGCGCAAACGTCTCTGTATCCGGCGGCACGGCCGGCATTGAGTACTTAAACGCGACAAGTGCATCCAACGGCGTGAGCGTTACGGGCAGCGTGCTCACCGTCAGCACTCCCGACGGCGTTGATAACTTCATAAACAATAACGCTGCCGGAACCGGCGAGGTGTCGATAGTCGATTCCTGGGCCGACCTGAGCAGCAAGGAAGAGCCTATAATCATCAGTGACAGCGTGGTTTTCCGCGGCGGAGAGGGCGCTGTCGTCGGAGAGGCCACTGTCCCCGACGGCGCTGTCATCCCCGAGGGCAGCACCCTGACTATCCCCGAAGGCGGCAGGCTCACAGTCCCCGAAAACGTGACCCTCACAAACAACGGCAAGGTGGTCATCGAAGGCATCCTCGACAACGAGGGCAGCTACGCGGACTTCGGTGAGACCGAGGGCACCGTCACGGGCGACGGCGAGCTGACCAACTACTGGTACGTCACCCTCAAATACGGCAACGGAGCCTCCGACGAGGTGCGCAACATCGTGAGAGGCAAGAGCACGACCCTGCCCACCCCGACCCGCAGCGGCTACACCTTCCTCGGCTGGGCCTGTTCCGACGGCAAGACCTATTCGGGCGGCGAGACTGTCGCCGTGACCTCCGACCTGACCTTCACCGCCTCCTGGGTGCGGCACCCGGATACCCCCTACGTCCCCGAGCCGGAGCAGCCGGAGGAGCCTGAGACCCCGGCCTTCCCCTTCTACGACGTCCCCGCCTCCGCGTGGTATTACACGGCGGTCAAGTACGTCTACGAGAACAAGCTGATGGACGGCGTCGACACCTACGTCTTCGCCCCGAACGACACCCTGACCCGCGCGATGGTCTGGACCATCATCGCCCGCATGAGCGGCGTGGACACGACCGGCGGCGCGACCTGGTACGCCAAGGCGCAGGAGTGGGTCGTCGCCAAGGGCATATCCGACGGCGAGAATCCCACCGCGGCGATAACGCGCGAGGAATTCGTCACCATGCTCTGGCGTCTCGCCGGGGAGCCGGTGTACACCGGCGACCTCAGCCGTGTGCCTGACGCGGGCAGCATCAGCGCCTGGGCGCAGCACGCGATGCTCTGGGCCTACGCGACGGGCCTCGTCGAGGGCGATGAGACGGGCGCGATAACGCCCACCGCGAACGCCAACCGCGCCGCGGCCGCGGCGCTCATCATGCGTTACCTCGAAGCTTAAGCCGCAATAACGCACAGCGCCCCATCCCGAGCGGGATGGGGCGCTTTTTTTGCACCCCCCGGACAAAGGGGGCCTGCTCTGGGGGGGACAGGCTCCCTTCGCTGTGCCGGGGATTCCCCGCCGCAGCTTTCGCCGCGGCGTACAGAGGGGAAGGAGGTGGATCGCGCTTAGTTGTCGTAGGGTTCGAGGAAGGCGTGAAAGTGCCGCATTGGGAGATTGCGGCCCCAGACGATGCGCATGTTGGGGATGCTCTCCCTGTCCTCGTAGAGCGCCTTCACGGCGGCTATGACGTAGTCGAGGTGCTCCTGCGTCAGGCGGCTGCGGTCTATGGCGAAGCGCACGACGTTGGCCAGCTCCGCCTGCTGCTCCGGGGTCTTGAGGTCGTACTCCATTGAGTAGTCGCCCAGCTCGGAGACGCGGATGCCGTAGCGGCGGATAAGCTCGACGGAGAAGCCCTGGCCCGCGAAGGTGTCGTGTCCGCGCTTGCCGTCGAAGAACTCGTCCATGTTTATATACACCGCGTGGCCGCCAGCGGGCAGCACGACGCCCTTGACCCCGGCCTTGTAGAAGCCCTCGGCCAGGTAGTTGCACTGGGCGATGCGCTCGTCCAGGTAGCCGAAGTTGCAGCTCTCATAGAGGCCGACCGCCAGGGCCATGATGTCGCGGCCGGACATGCCGCCGTACGAGTCGTTGCCATAGCAGGAGATCTGCTTGACCTTGAGCAGCACGCCCACGTCGGTCTTGACGCTGCCGTCGGGATTGAAGTCGGAGAAGTTCTTCCAGAAGAGACCCCGGTCGCGGAAGGCGAGCATGCCGCCCATGTTGGCGTGGCCGTCTTTTTTGGCGGACATTGTGAAGGCGTCGCAGTAGGAGAACATCTCGGTGGCTATCTCTGCGATGGACTTGTCGGCGTAGCCCTCCTCACTGGTCTTGATGAAATAGGCGTTCTCGGCCCAGCGCGCGGCATCGAAAACGAGGGGGATATTGTACTTGTGCGCCACGCGGTTTATCTCGCGCAGGTTCGCCATGGAAACGGCCTGGCCGCAGATGGGGTTGTTGGTGATGCAGGCGAAGACCAGCGGTACGTTTTCGGGGCCGACGCCCTGGATGAGCTGTTCGAGCTTCTCGATGTCCATGTTGCCCTTGAAGGGGTTCTTCTCATATCTGCCGCCCTCGGGTATCTCATAGAGCAGCGCCTTGTCGTAGAGGTTGCGTGGGACGGAACCCATCTGCTTGATGTTGCCCTCGGTAGTGTCGAAGTGGCCGTTGGAGGGGATGGTGAACACCTTGCCCGGGTGCCGGGCAGAGAGGATGTTGCGCACGATCTCCATGAGCACCGACTCCGCCGCGCGGCCCTGCTGGATGATGAAGGTGTTGGGCCGCTCCATCTGCGCGGCGCCGCCGTTGAAGAGGCCGCCCTCGTACTCGCAGAGGTAGAGCTCGTCCATCAGCTTCTCGACGTCGCGGCAGTCGGTGCGCGCGAGGTCGATGGACTTCTTCCAGTTCTTCTCGCCGCCGCGCTCGAAGATGTCGCGGAAGGTGTCGAGAAGGACGTAGTAACCGGTGTTGCGGCCATAGGCCTCATCGCCAAGGAAGAGGGCGGCCCACTGGTGGTTGGTCATTGCTGTTGTGCCGGAGTCGGACAGCATGTCCACAGTCAGCATCCCGGAGGGGAATGCAAACTCGTTGTAGTGCGTGGCCTTAAGGGCGCGCTCGCGCTGCTCCACGGTGACCGTGGGCAGGTCGCGGACCGCAAAGGCACAGTGGCGCGGGGTGGGTACGTTCAGCGGATACTCTTTCATTAACCTTCTACCTCCATGTTCGGCGCATTGCGCCCTAAGATTTGGAGATACCCCGGTCACCGGCGCGTGCCGGCTGGCGGACGGTATACCTGCCCAGGCCTCGCGCAGAGGCCGGAGCGGAGACGAGTCTAATTTCTAGTATAGATTGCTTCAATAGCCTTGTAATTGTTGAGCCAGACAAGAGAAAAACGAAAAATTTGTCCAAACGGACAATTTATTTTAAGCATTAATTGTTATTAATACTTGTAAAGAAAAGCCGGATTTTGTATATTGATATATGAAGCAGCAGGCTACTAAGCGGAGGAGGGTGAATACACATGACGGTGGCGGAAGTAATGAAGCTGCCCAGCATGGTCGGAGCTGAGGTCGTGGCAGGAAGAGGCGGACTCGGGTATCCGGTCGAATCTGTCAACGTCCTGGAATACGGCTGTCCGACGGAGACTTTGAACCGCTTTTTCCGCGCCAACACCTTTGACGGGAGCGATCTGCTGATATCGGCCTTTGCATCCATTGCCGGGGACGTGGAGGCGCAGTGCGAGAATATACGCCGCTATCACGCCGTTGGCTCCGTGGGCCTGGTGCTGTACTATGTCGGCATCATTGTCCCGGAGATAGACCAGCGGCTCATAGACGAGTGCGACAGGCTGAGCTTCCCGCTCATCTGTATGCCGCGCGGCCAGGCGGGGCTGAGGTACAGCGAGCTCATCCGGGAGGTGTTGTTTGAGATATACCGCGAGCAGCAGCGCGAGCAGTTCTTTGTCAGCACGCTGCTGGACCGCATCTCGGGCCTGCCCGCGCAGCAGAGGAGCATGGAGACGCTGCTGCGCATGCTCAGCGAGCACCTGAGAGTCTCGGTCATCCTGACGGAGCAGCAGCGGGAGCTGAACACCGTGGTCTACTGGCCGCGCTCGCTTGAGCAGGCCATCTCCGCGCGGCTGCCCGGCTGGCTGAAGGAGCTCAGATGCGGCAGTTCCCTGCGCGTGCCCCTGGCAGACGGCACGGGCTATCTCCAGAGCTGCCCGCACCTGCTGAGCGATTCAGACAATCTCAGGCTCTACACCCTCAAGTACCGCGAACCGCTGGGGGAGGATGCGCTCTGGCAGAGCAGCGAGTGCGTGCGGCTTTTCATCCATATCTGGAACAAGAACCACGGCAAATTTGTCGTTTCCGAGCTGGTGCGTGCCATAATAAACGACGAGACGATACACCGCCAGCGCCTGGCCCAGCTCTTCAAAATCAGGACGGAGGATTTGAACCAGATGTGGCTTTTCATCCCCCGTCACGAGCCGGTGGAGCACGACGAGGGTCTGCTGCGCAGCTGCACGGACTATTTTTCAGCCTTTTCTGACCCTGTACTCGTAAGCTATTATGAGGATACGCTGGTGGTTTTCACCCACGCCCTTCGGGGCAGCACCCATGGGGACGGTGAATTTTTCGGCTCGCGTGAGCAGTTCGAGGCCATCAGCAGCCGGTACGAGATAATCTGCTGCGACAGCCTCGCGAGCAGCGCGGACGCGCGTCGGGCCTATCTCGTGAGCATGGCTAACTGGCGCGCAGCGCGGCGTATTTATCCCCGCACCGCCGTGCTGAGGACGGCGGATGTCATGTTTGCTCAGCTGTGCCAGGAGATAATGTGCAAGCGGGAGACGCTGGAGCAATATGAGCAGAGCCTCTCCGGACTGCGCAGCTCAAACTCCGAGCTCATCCCGACACTGACCGTTTACCTGCTCGACGCCGGCTCCAGCATGGCGGAGACGGCGAAGCTCTTGTACGTCCACCTGAACACCGTAAAATACCGCCTTCGTCAAATCCAGGAGCTGACCGGCCTGTCCCCGACCCAGATGCCCGACTCCTACTCCCTGTACATTGCAGCCGCAATAGATAGGATATCGGGCGAATAATGGCGCATAGTCCAAAAACGTCCAGGCCCTCTTGTCCGCATTGGATAAGAGGGCCTGTTCTTTTTTTGTCTTCGCAGACAATTACAAGAGGCACAATTCCCTCTACAATAATCACGTGGGATTTGTGCAAATCATACGTCAGCAAAAAAGTAATGGGAGGGAAAGGAAAATGGCAAAGAAAGCAATCGAAACTGCCGGCCTGAGCGAGGTAAAGGCAGAAGAACGCAAAAGCTGGGCGAGCATAGCGTTCATATGGGCGGGCAGCGTCTGCTGTGTGCCGGCGCTGATGGTCGGCGCAGGCATAACGGCGGGGCTCCCGTTTGGCCAGGGCGCATTGGCCATGTTCATCGGCTACGCCATATGCGTGGTTCTGATGGTGCTCATGAGCATACTCTCATCGGACAAGGGTGTGCCCACGGTCGTGGCCGCCTCCGGCGCATTCGGCAAGATAGGTTCCGGCTACGTCGTTTCGTTCATCATCGCCTTCTGCTTCATCTGCTGGTTCGGCTTCCAGGCCGTCGTCTGCGGCGAAGCCTTCGCGGGGCTGCTGGCGACGATGGGCCTCTCCATTCCGGGCTGGCTCTCCACCGTCATATGGGGCCTCGTCATGTGCCTCACCGCCGTCTTCGGCATCAACTGGATTAAGATACTCAACATCGTCTCCGTCCCGGCGCTCATAGTCATCCTCGTCTACGCGGCCATCGCCGTCTTCTCCGACGCCGAGTCCGCCGCCGCGATTGCGAACTATGAGCCCGCGGGCAGCCTTTCCATGGTGTCTGCCATAGGCATGGCCGTCGGCGGTTTCGCCACCGGCGCGGTCCTCTCCGGCGACACGACCCGCTATTGCAAGAGCCGCCGCGACGTGCTTGTCTCGAGCGTTGTCGGCGTCATCCCCATGGGCGTCGGCACCCTGCTCATGGGCAGCGTCCTCGCCATACACTCCGGCGCCGCCGGCATGGACACCGGCAGCATCGTCAACATGCTCTCGAGCGTCGGCTCGCCGATACTCGGCCTGCTCGTCCTCGTGCTCGCGACCTGGACGACCAACGTCTCCAACGCATACTCCGCGGGCTTCGCCCTGCTGAGCCTCACCCGCGCGAAGGACGAAAGGCGCGCCATGTTCACGCTTATCGCCGGCGTGCTCGGCACCGCGCTGGCCCTCTTCGGCATCACGAACTACTTCAACAACTTCCTGAACATCCTCGCGGCCTTCATCCCGCCCGTGGCCGGCGTCGTCATTATGGACTACTTCGTCATAAACAAGATGCGCGTCGACAAGTGGCACGCGGTCGACGGCTTCAACTGGGCCGGCATAATCTCCTGGCTGGGCGGCTCAGCGGTGGCGCTGGCGTTCCCGAGCGTGCTGGTGCCGACCATAAACGGAATTGTCGTTTCCTGCATACTCTATCTGATCCTCTACCCGCTTATAGGCAAAAAGAAGGCGGCGTAGGCTGACAGCAATAAAACGGCTCAGTGAGCAGCCTTGGAAACCAATAATAAAGTCTATAAATAATTAAGGAGGAACGAACATGAGAAAGCTGTACAAACAGGACATAGTTGAGATCCTTTACGGGGCGACCCTCCTGGGCGCCGGCGGCGGCGGGTCGCTGTCGCAGGGGCTGGGGATGCTCGAGGGCCTGGAGGCCGCGGGTGAGGTCATCGAGCTCGAGATGCTGGACCTGGCGGAGATAGGCGACAACGAGTACGCCGCGATGGTCGCGGGCCTCGGCTCGCCGGTGGCGATGCTCGACCCCGACATGCCCATGTTCGGCCCCGACGCCGTGTACGCCTACCGCGCCTTCCAGACCGCCTTCAAGGCCGAGGGTAAGGAGTGCAAATACCTCTATTCCGGCGAGATGGGCGGCTTCAATACCTTCACGCCGATGCTGGTTGCCATCCTCTCCGACAAGGACCCGGCCAAGCGCATCAAGTTCCTCGACGTGGACAGCAACGGCCGCGCAGTTCCCGAGCTGAATACGACCCTCAACGCCTACTATAACCATCCGCCCAAGCCCATGGGCCTCGGCAGCCTGAATGGCGACGAGATAATCGTCTATCCCGTCACCGACCACTCCGGCGAGCAGATAGCCCGTCAGATGTGCATGCTCTACAAGATGCGCATAGGCTTCGCCACCTGGGGTATGAACAAGGCGGAGATGGAGGAGGCCCTGGACATCGGCTGCGTCACCAAGGCCCAGAACATCGGCAAGGCGATTCTGGCGGCCCGCGAGAACGGCACCGACGTCATGGACGAGTTGAAGAAGGCCGTTGAGATCCGCGAGTTCTGCCGCGGCACCATCGAGAAGCTGGACATCAAGGCCGAGGGCGGCTTCGACTTCGGCACCACCGTGGTGAAGGGCGACGACGGCCACCTCTACTACATCGACTTCAAAAACGAGAACCTCATCCTCCGCGACGAGGCCGGCAAGACCTGCCTGACGGCCCCCGAGGGCATCGGCCTCATCGACCTCGACACCCTCACTCCGCTTACCAATGCGGATACCAAGGTCGGCATGCGCCTGCTCGTCACCATGACGCCCGCGCACCCCAACTGGTGGGACGAGGAGCACAAGGCCTACACCTGCTGGCTGCCCGAGCTCGAGCGCGTCGGCATGAAGGGCGGCCAGGTGCGCTACTGATAAGCTGAGGGAGGAAACCACATGGGCGTATTGGCTCAGCTGGAACCCAAGTCGGTATTCAGCTACTTTGAAACCATATGCGGCATACCCCACGGCTCGGGGAATACCGGCCCCATAGCCGATTATCTGGTGCAGTTTGCGAAGGATAACGGCCTCGAGTGGTACCGCGACGCGGCCAACAACGTTGTGCTGACCAAGCCCGCCAGCCCCGGGTACGAGGGCGCGGACACCATCATCCTCCAGGCCCATACGGACATGGTCTGCGAAAAGGCCCCCGGCGTGGAGTTCGACTTCACCAAGGACGCCATCCGTCCTATCGTCGAGGACGACGTCATCCGCGCGGACGGCACGACCCTGGGCGCCGACGACGGCATCTCCGTTGCGATGATCCTGGCGCTGCTGAGCGATAAGGAGCTTAAGCATCCCAAGCTGGAGGCGCTGCTGACCTCGGACGAAGAGATCGGCCTCATAGGCGCATTTGCCTTCGACTGCTCTCACGTGACAGGCCACAAGCTCATAAATCTCGACTCGGAGTACGAGGGAGTGCTGATGTGCAGCTGCGCCGGCGGCGCGAACGCCTACTCCACCATTCCCGTTGATAGGGAAGAAGTGAGGCTCCAGCTCGTGGAGCTGAGCATAGGCGGCCTTGCGAGCGGACACTCCGGCGTGGAGATAGACAAGGGCCGCGCCAACTCCAACGTCCTCATGGGCAGGCTGCTCAGGACCTTGAGCGAAAAGGTGCCCTGCCGCCTTGTGAAGCTGGAGGGCGGCTCGCGTGAGACGGCCATCGCAGCCGCGGCAACGGCGCTCATCGGCGTGCCGGAGGTCAGTGCGGCCGAGGCTGTGGAGATTGCCATGGCCTGCGGAGCGGTCTACGCCCGCGAATACGCTGCGGCAGAGCCCGGCCTTTGCGTGAATGCCAAGGCCGCGGACGTTGACACGGTCAAGGCCCTGAGCCTGGAGAGCACGGCCCGCGTCATCCGCGTGCTGCTGGCCCTGCCCGACAGCGTCCAGGCCATGAGCATGGATATGCCGGGCCTGGTGCAGACCTCTATAAACTTTGGCGTACTGCAGCTGAGGGAAGACGAGCTTTACTGCGCCAACACCGTGCGCAGCTCCATGACCACTCAGAAGATGTGGATACTCGACAAGGTCAAGGCCGTTGTCGAGCTGGCAGGCGGCAAGACCGAGATAACGGGTAGCTATCCCGGCTGGTCGTATAATCCCAACTCCGTGGTTAAGGACACCATCCTCCGCGCCTATAAGAGCCTCTTCGGCAAGGAGGCGACGGTGGAGGCCGTCCACGCGGGCATCGAGTGTGGTCTCTTCGCGGACAGCATACCCAACCTCGACTGCGTGTCCATAGGTCCCAATATGGCGGACGTCCATACGCCGAGAGAGCATGTGAGCATCTCCTCGACCCGCCGGACTTACGAGCTGTTGCGGGAGGTCCTTGCCCAGAGCAGGTGAGGTCCCAAAACCACAAAACCAAACTGCCCTTCCGCTTAGAGCGGGAGGGCAGTTTTTTGCGTGCAGCCAAACAGGTGCGCAGGTCAAAATTTCGGACGCTTTTGCCCTGTCGAGTGGTCTAACCACGGGCGTGGGCCGAGATATGGCCATTATCGGGCGTATAAATGCGGCATAAATGGAAACTGCTCAAAAAAGTAGCTGAGTGTTGAAAAAATGTGTTTGACAATTAACGATGCCTTTGGTATCCTTGACTATAGAAACGGCTTTTTAACAATGCATATTGGGCAATTTAATTAGAGGGGGATTGGAATGAGAGACCTGAAGCACCTGATTCTCTTTGAGGACCTGCTGCAGGAGGCGAACAACGACCTCGTGAAGCAGGCTAAGGGTGAGGGAAAGCGCGCCTTGGGCTATACCTGTTATTTTATGCCGGAGGTCCTGCTTGATCTGCCCGGATGTTTTGGGGTGCGGCTCCGCGCACCGCGCTGCACCTCGCCGGATATCGCCACCTACTATATGTCCGGCCGCACCTGCCACTATGGCCGCAGCCTGCTGGAGCGCGCGCTTGAGGGCGGCTACAACTTCCTGGACGCTCAGATGGCCACGGAGACATGTACCGTCACCTGCCGCTTCCAGGAGCATCTGCAGATGATGGACCTAATCCAGAACCCGGATTTCTTCTGCGAGTTCACGGACGTGCCCTTCAAGAAAACGGAGAACAGCTATGAGCACTACCGCGAGCAGTTGAGGGCCCATGTCCTGAAGCCCCTGAGAGAGAAATTCGGTATTGACACCTCGGACGAGGCGCTCATGCGCACCATCGAGGAGCACAATGAGGTCTGCCGTCTCATAAACGAGATGGGCGAGTACCGCAAGCTCGATAATCCGACCATCACGGGCTATGAGTTCCACGTCATCCAGCTTGTGACGCTGGTGTGTCCCAAGTACCTGATCCTGCCCTACCTGCGCGAGACGGCGCAGGAGCTGCGTACGCGCGAGCCGGATGCAAAGCCCTGGTTCCGCTGCAAGGTCATGCTCTCCGGCTCGGAGAACGACGACCCGGGCTTCACGAAGCTTATAGAGGGCTGCGGGGCCATGGTCGTGGCGGACCGTTACTGCTACGGCTCCATGCCCGGCAGGGAAGAGATTGTCGTCGAGGAAGGCCAGGAGCCCTTGGACGCCATCGCGCGGCACTACCTCAAAACAGGAATGTGCCCGCGTTTCATGGGCCAGGACGAGATGCGAGGCCGCAAAAAGCAGCTTGCGGATATCGCGAAGGAGTATCATGCGGACGGTATCATCGTCGAGTCGAACAAGTTCTGCGAGTATTGGAGCTACGAGCGCACGATAAACACCATTGTCCTCAAGCGAGACTTCGGAATTCCCGTCTGCTCGATCGAAAAGGAGTACATAAACAGCGCTTCCGGCCAGCTCCGCACGCGCTTCCAGGCCTTTATCGAGAGCATCGAAATTAAGAAAATACAGGAGGGCAAGTGAAGATGGACGTCAAAAAAGTGAAAAAACTTGCCCGGGATTTCTGGTACGGCAAGCCGCACAGGGAGCGGCGCCTGGGCGACCTGTACATCCCCAAGACCGGCCTCTATAAGCACCGCGAGTGGCGCGGTTTCAAGGACACGATGTACTATTTTAACCGCATTTGGCTTTATAACTACGGCATGCTCGTGGCCGATGTAATGAAATACGGCGGGCCATGGACGCTGGCGAAAGGCATCTGGCGTTATCGCTGGGTAGGCCAGACCTACCTGACTGTTATGCACTGGTTCGACCGCGGTTTCGAGGGCCTGCGCGGCGAAGCGATGAAGGCCACAGGCTGGCATTACCGCGCCATGGTCAACGAGACCATCCGCCAGTTCATGCGTATGTTCTCCGCGGATGCGAATCTCCACGGCGGCAAGCACAATGAGCTCTGGCACAAGACCGCCGCGCACGACGAGACCGTCGCCGGCGCCATCTTCTATCCCTGGCGCGACAGGATGGACGACGTGCCGCTGCAGATGATACCCTACTTCGTCACCTGCCACGTCAACTGCCACACGGTGCTCAACTACATAGACGCCGCGCAGTCCATCGGTCTACCGGGCGACCCCTGCCCGATGTGCCAGGCCGAGGCGGGCCTGTCCATCCTGGACGACATGCCGGATTACTTCCCCTTCCTGGTAACCTCGAACGAGGCCTGCGACGGCTCCGTCGGCACCTCAATCCTCCAGGACTGGGCCTACGACAAGCCGCTCTTTGCCATGCCGCAGCCCATGCAGTTTGACGACCCGCTGGTGCAGAAGCACTGCCGGCGCGAAATAGAGGAGTGCTGGAAGTTCATCGAGGAGCAGACCGGCCTGCCCATGAACTGGGACGTGTTTGTCGAGTATATCGAGAAATACAACCAGCTCACGCTCTTCGAGCGCGAGAAGTGGGACGTCGCGGCCAACACGCCGTACTATCCCATTAACAGCGTGGCGCAGGCGCTCTACCGCATCTACTACTCGCAGGACGGCTACCGCGACATCTGGGCGCAGACGGATAAGAAGGTCAAGAAGATCATGTACCGCTGCGTGGAGAAGAAGATAGAGACCTTCCCGGAGACGCGGCACCGCGTCCTGGCCTGGAGCTGCGCGCCGCTCTACTACTCGCACTGGTGCACCTGGGCCTACAACTGCTGGGGCCTGAATACCATTATGAACATGGACTCCCTGATGTTCGACATCGTCATGCGCACGGACACGAAGGAGCACCTCATGGAGGACTTCACGCTCTACAACGAGTGGGCGCCTATGCGCCGCATGGCCGTGGGCGGCTACAAGCACATCTTCGAGATCTGGGAGAACATGGAGCGCTTCAACTGCGACATGGTCATGATGTACGACCAGGTCCAGTGCAAGGGCATGCAGGGCATAACGGGCATGTTCGAGGACGAGTTCCGCAAGCGCAACATCCACGCCATCTGGATGCCGCACGCGCTGCCCGACAGCCGCACGGTGTCGCGTATGGAGATACGCCGCATAGTGAACGACTATATGTTCACCGTCATGCACGAGGAGCCTCTGGACCCGACGCTGCTCGAATTTGACGATTCCATGAGCTGGTAAGGGGGGCAGGAGAATGAAGAAAGTCAAAAAGACCCTGGGCATCCTCGCCGGAGTGGGGGCCGCCCTGTACGCGGGCCTGTTCGCCGTGTTTTATTTCGATCTGGACGGCAAGCTGCTGTTCTACGTGGTCGAGCCGCTGCTGAAAAAGCACTACGACGGCATGGAGCGCCGCGATATACTCGAACAGAAATATGACATCGGGAAGTTCCCGAAGTACGAATATGATGTGAAATAAGAGGGGAAATAGCAAATGAAGTACTACGGAGGATGCGACGTCGGCTCCACTTATACGAAGGCGGTAATA
>NHCFR05603__coassemble_250_pt1 | contig 56495 bp, 42 predicted proteins | sample NHCFR05603__metabat2_high_PE_010 | metagenome-assembled genome bin NHCFR05603
ACTATATTTTCATTCTCAGCTGTGATGGCATTTCATGAGGCGTTGACAATCGAATACCCATTCATCAGATACATTCCCATTGTCGTTGCGATGAGCATAAGCCAGCTTTGCGGCTGCGCGATGATCTGCGGCGGGTGGAGGCAGCGAAAAGTCACTTACACTTGTTTTCGGCTTGCCTATCCCGCCGCAGGGAGCGACAACAGACTGCATGAAGCATCGGGCGGCTCCCGGTGCGGCCATGACAGGTAATGGGGACAATGATACTCCTGTCCAGTCACAGTCCGAGCGTGAAAAAACCGTCGCAGGCAATGAGGGCAGCCGACAGCGATCCTGCCGGGGGTGAGATGCCCGTGGAGCTGGTAGCCGCCAGCCGTTTGATGACTTCCCAAGAGCAAGCCGGGGTGTCGAGGACAAATAGGTTTGCTTGAAAATAAAACTGCCGGACAACGGACAGCAAATGCCAAGGGCGAGGTATGTCTATATCGCCTCAAAAACCATGCTGTCCCGCGTCCGGCGCATACATAGGCGGCTGACAGGCCGCTTGTTTTCAAAGGGAGGCCATACACCATGAACGCAACATATCATCGCGGTGAGCTTTACTTCACCGATTTTGGTGTCGGGCTGGGATCGGAGCAGATGGGCTATCGCCCCGCTGTGATCGTCCAGAACGACACCGGCAATCAACACGGCACGACTGTCATTGTCGCGCCTATTACCACGGACAGGCCGGAAAAGGCCAATCTGCCCACCCATGTCTATCTGGAGGCCGAGGCAGGATTGACCGCGCCCTCTATCATCCTGGCAGAGCAGATCAGAACGATCAGCAAGGACAGGCTCATGGAGCATATCGGAATGCTGTCGGCCTCCCGTATGATGGAGGTCAACAGCGCCCTGCTGATCAGCGTGGGAGTGCGGGTGCGCAGAGAAAGCCCCATCATCATGCCCATCTGTAAAGCCTGCATCAAGGAGTCACGGATCGCGTCGCTTTTTACGCTCAAATGCCGGGGCAGTAAGCATGACAAGGATACCTGCGCCTGCTGCAATCGCAGAATGGGCAGACTCTTTGAACTGGCTGTGAAAGAATAGGGGAGGGCAACATGGAACGAGAGATCACTTCAAGAAGAAAGCTGGAAATCCCCATTTGGGAAAATAAAAATTCTCAAAAAAACGCCCGGGGCCGTCAGGAGCGGCCCTCGGGCGTCACTCATTCACTTATACAGGGAGACAAACTGCTCCAGGCAGAGGTTGTTATCCATGATGAACACGGCTGCCTCCTTCCCCACATAGCGGAAGTGCCAGGGCTCGTCCCATCCGGTGATGGAGACTTTGGAACTGGGATAGCGGAGGATGAACCCGTACTCAGCACAGTTGTCCGCAAGCCAGGTGAGGAACTCCTGGTCCATCCGCGAAGCGTCCATGGTGCTGTAATACTTGTCGGTGATATCCACGGCGAGGCCGGTCTGGTGGTCACTGGTACCGGGAGCGGCGACGAGCTTGGCGGCGTCCGCATAATCCTGGGCATCCGGGTAGTCCGGCCAGCTGAGCTGGCTGGCCTTGCCATTATAGATGTATTCCTGCGACGAATATGGCCTGTAGGAGGCCATGATATACGGCGAATATCCCGCCGCGCGGGCTGCGTCCAGGAAGTCCACGAGGGCGTCCACGGCACGTTCGTCAAAATACTGGGCTGTTTCTTCGACAGCGACTACCTGGGGCGAATATTTGCCGATGTTGTTGTCGCTGTTGGCGAGCAGATACTGCCATGAGTCAATATCTATATCCGGCTTTGTATCCTTGGGGCTGCCGGTCTTTTCAGGGGCGGGATTCACGTCATAGTTCGCCTCGGCGGAGGCCTGGGGCGAGGGGGCGGTCTGCGTGAGGCCGGCGTCAATATCCACATCGTCCGGGTAGAGCTTGCCCATCTCCGTGGAGCGCGAGGAGACGACGATGATCAGAAAAATAAGGAGCACTATAAAGGTAAACGCCATCAGCACGTGCCGAGTTTTCAAGCCGTCTCGCCTCCTCTCGTTGGTGGATGCCGGGTGGGGGACCCGTCAGATGCATCAGGAATTATACCATTACAGGTGGGGAAAAACAAGTCGTTTGCCGCAGAGCGTCGAAAAACCGCAGGCCGGACTCCGCCCGGCCTGCGGTCTGCTGCGCGCCCGGCACGTTCAGCCGGGGAAGAAGTCCGAGGGAAAGGAGTTGTCGGGATAGGCGGGCTGGTCGGTCACAAACTCGTCGCCGTCTATCTCAGGCGGAAGAGTTATATAGGGCCAAAACGGGTCTTCCGTCTCCACCGGCGTCTCCGTCGGCGTGGGCGGCGGAGTCTCCACAACTTCCTCGCGGAAAATGGCATAGATGGTATGCTCCCCCGTCACGTTCGGGAAAGTGAAGCTGTCCGTCAGCTCCGCCGTGTAGCCGTCCACCTTCAGCTCTGAGAGCACGTAGCCCGGGTCGGCGGTTATTGTGAAGGTCACGCTGCCGCCGTCCTCGACCTCGACTATGCCGGAGGGCGAGATGGAGCCTCCGTTTCCGGCGATGGCGTTCACGGTGTGGATCTCCGGGGCCTCGCTCTCCTCTGGAGGCGTGGGGCTGGGCGTGGGGGTGTTCTCGGCCGGCGGCTCAGTATTCTCCTGCGGAGCCTGGGTCTCTGCGGCGGGGGCGTCCGTCTCCGACGCACCCTTGTTGAAGTCGAATACGCCGCCCATGATGCACAGCACCACGGTCAATATGGCCAGCAGCAGCACCGCTCCGACTATGAATCCCCAGGTCCGGGTCTTGGGCGGGGCCTCGTATTCCTCGCGCCGCGGCGGGCGCGGAGCTTCCCGCTCCCTTTTTGGGGGCGGGGCGTTGTTTTTCCTGTTGTCCTCTTTCATTGTCCTCACCTTTGCGCTCTCGCGCCTTTACAAATCCGCCGGCTGTGGTAAAATCTTGTCCGGGTGATATTTTTATGAAGAAAGCTCTTGTGACCGGCTCCTCCCGCGGCATAGGCGCGGCGGAGGCCCGGGCGCTGGCCGCAGACGGCTGGCGCGTCACGATAAACTACCTGAACAGCCGGGAGAGGGCCGAAGCCCTCGCCGCCGAGCTCGGCACCGAGGCGGTACGCGCGGATGTCGCAGAGCCCGCGCAGGTACGCGCCATGTTCGAGGCCGCCGGACCCTTCGACCTGCTCGTCTGCAACGCAGGCGTTGCCTGGAGCGGTCTGCTGCAGGACATGACGGACGCCGAATGGCGGCGTCTTTTCGACGTAAACGTAAACGGGATGTTCCACTGCTGCCGCGAGGCGATACCCTACATGGTGGAGCGCAGGCGCGGCTGCATAATCTGCACTTCCTCCATCCTCGGCGTGCGCGGCGGCTCCTGTGAGACGGCGTACTCCGCGACGAAGGGGGCGGTCATATCCTTCGTCAAGGGGCTTGCCAAGGAGCTCGGACCCTCGGGCATCCGCGTGAACGCCGTGGCCCCCGGCGCCATCGACACGGACATGCTCTCCTGCTTCACGGCGGAGGACAAGGCCGCGATGGCCGAAAACTCCGCCCTCGGCCGCATCGGACGGCCGGAGGACATCTCCCGGGTCGTGGCCTTCCTCGCGAGCGAGGCGGCCTCCTTCGTCACCGGGCAGGTGCTCGGCGCGGACGGGGGCTTGATTATCTAGTTCATAAACTGCTCTATAGCCCGGTTGAGCTGTTCCAGGGCCTCCATGTCCCCGCACTCCACGGCGTCGGCCAGGCAGTGCTCGACATGGTCCTTCAGTATGACCTTGGCGGTGTTGTTGAGCGCCGAGCGCACGGCGGCCAGCTGGACCAGCACCTCCGTGCAGTCCCGCCCGTCCTCCACCATCTTGCGCACGGATTCCAGATGGCCGATGGCGCGGGATAGGCGGTTCACGACGGCCTTGGTCTGCGTATGCTGGTGCTTGTGCTCATGGCTGTGCGTATACACCGTCCCGTCCGGGGCTATGTGGCTGTGCTCGCTCATGTTATCAACTCCCAGGCTGATTCTAAAATACGCCCGCCGGTTTGTCAAGGCGCAAGCCCGGGCGGCACATCAAGGAGGCGAGGGTCTTGGACAAGGTCTCGGCGCTTCGCAAATACTTCGGCCTGGATGGATTCCGTCCCGGTCAGGAGCGGCTCATCGACGACATACTCTCCGGGCGGGACTGCCTCGGCATAATGCCCACCGGCGGTGGAAAGTCGCTGTGCTACCAGCTGCCAGCCCTGCTGCTGCCGGGCCTGACGCTTGTCGTCTCGCCGCTCATCTCGCTCATGAAGGATCAGGTCGAGGCTCTGCGCGAGGACGGCATCCCCGCCGCCTATCTCAACAGCAGCCTTGACACGCAGGAGCGGAGGGAGGTCCTGGCCGGTCTGGGCCGGGGCGAGTTCCGCCTGCTGTACATAGCGCCCGAGCGGCTGGACAGCCGCGCCTTTGCCTCTCTCGCGCAGGAGCTGGAGATCTCCCTCGTCGCCGTGGACGAGGCGCACTGCGTCTCTCAGTGGGGGCAGGATTTCAGGCCGAGCTACCTCGCGATCGAGCCCTTCATCGCCTCCCTGCCCCGCCGTCCCGTCGTTGCAGCCTTCACGGCGACGGCGACGCCCGCCGTCCGGGACGACATCCTCCGCCTGCTGCGGCTGCGGGAGGCGGACGTGCTGGTCACGGGCTTCGACAGGCCGAACCTCTTTCTCGACGTGCGCCGGCCGGCGGACAAGTTCACCGAGCTGCTCCGCTTTCTGCGCTCGCGTCCGGACAAGAGCGGCATAGTCTACTGCGCTACGCGCTCGGCGGTGGAACAGGTCTGCGCCAAGCTCAGGGAGGCCGGCTTTCCCGCCGTGCAGTACCACGCCGGGCTGCCCGACGCCGAGCGCCGCCGCGCGCAGGAGGATTTCCAGTACGACCGCGCCGCCGTCATGGTGGCGACAAACGCTTTCGGCATGGGCATAGACAAGTCCAACGTCTCCTACGTCGTCCACTACAACATGCCGAAGAGCCTCGAAGCCTACTATCAGGAGGCGGGGCGCGCCGGGCGCGACGGCTCTCCGGCGGACTGCCTGCTGCTCTACTCCCCCTCTGACATTATTACGGCCCGCTTCCTCATAGAACACAGCGGCGAGAACGAGGAGCTCGGAGCGGACGAGCGCGAGGCCCTGCGCCGCCGCGACATGGATAGGCTGAACAGCATGGTGGAATACTGCCGCACGGGCGGCTGCCTGCGAGGCTGCATCCTCGGCTATTTCGGCCAGGAGCACCCGGAGAGCTGCGGCGCCTGCGCCAACTGCCGCTCCGGGCTGGCAAAGCAGGACGTGACCGTCCAGGCTCAGATGCTGCTCTCCTGCGTGAAGCGCGTGAGGAGCCGTCTGGGCTACGGCGTGGGGCGCACGCTCATTATCCAGGTGCTGCGCGGAAGCCGAGAAGCGCGCGTGCTGGAGCTGGGGCTGGACAAGCTCTCTACTTACGGACTGCTGCGCGGCTCCAGTGCGGAGGGGCTCTACGCCCTCGTGGACCGGCTGGAGGAGCTGGGCTACCTGCGCACGGAGCCGAAGCATCACGTACTGGAGCTGACGCCCGAAGCCGGGGACGTGCTCTTCCGCGGGGCGAAAGTGGAGATGTACCTGCGCCGCACCGCGCCGCGCGCAAAGCCGGCGCGCAAAAAACGCGCCGCCTCCTCCCTGCCCGCCGCCGGCGGCGACATCTACTCGGCCTTGCGCGCCCTGCGTATGCAGATCGCAGCCGAGGAGGGGGTTCCGCCCTATGTCGTCTTTTCCAACGCCACGCTCGAAGACATGGCCGTGAGGATGCCGAAAGACATGGACGAGTTTCTCCGCGTCTCAGGCGTGGGAGAGAGAAAGGCGAAAAAATACGGCGAGCGCTTCCTGTACGCCATTGCAAAATACTACAGATAGCTCCGGGCCGGGCCTACCGGCCCGGCTTTTTTGCGCGCCCGGTCGGCTTTACAGGTTCGTTTAAGGTACGGGGTGTATCGTTATCCCGGGTGATACATATGAAAATACTCATTATCGAAGACGAAGCGCTGCTGGCCTGCATCAACGCCCTGCTCCGCCGCCAGGGCTCGCAGATAGACGTTCTCAGCTACGGCAACACCAGCCTTGACCTCTCCGGCTGCACCCTCAGCGCCGAGAGCAGCGTCCGCCTCTCCTCACGCGAGTTCGACGTCATGCGCCTGCTCATGCAGGCCGCAGGGCGCAGCGTGCGCAAGGGGACGCTCCTCACCCGTGTCTGGGGCTTCGACTCCGGCGCGGGCGACAACAACGTCGAGGTCTACATCGGCTTCCTGCGCAAAAAGCTGCGCGCCATATCCCGGACGAGGAGGTCGAGGCGGCCGAGACCGAGGTCATCTTCAGCCTGGACTCCGACGCCGCCACATCCCTCTCCTGGACGCACGAGGGCGAGACTCTCCGCTTCGAGAACTCCGGCGGCAGCTGGGTCTACGCCGGGGACGAGGACTTCCCCCTCGACGTCAGCTATATAAACACCATGCTTGGCGAGCTGGAGGAACTTACGAGCTCCAAGACCATCGAAGCCCCCGACGACCTCGCCGAATACGGCCTTGACGAGCCCGAATGCAGTATAAGCGTCACAGCGGATGCTGAGACGACCATAGACATCGGCGGCGAGACCAGTCTCGACGGCCTGCGCTACGTCTCAATTGGGGACGGGAACGTCTACCTCGTGAGTTCCGATTTGCTGACAAACTTCAGATGCGGCCTCTACGACCTCGTTTCAAAAGAGGCTGTACCGGACATGTCGGACCTTGTGAGCTTTACCGTCGAAACCGCCTCCGGCACGCTGGACATAGAATACCTCGAGGACAGCGGCCTCGCCTACACCGACCGCTACACCTGGTTTTCCCTCGCGGACGGGGAGTACACGGCGCTGGACAATGAGCTTACCGAAGACCTCGTATCCCTCGTCACGGGCCTGTCCTGGGGCGAGTGCGTGGACTATGACACCGTCGAGGCCCTGCTGGCCTGAGGTGAAGTAAAGCGCCCGCCCCAAATCGGGGCGGGCGCCGTTTTTTACTCCTTGCATTTTGCAGATAAAAAAGCCCCGGGCCATGCCCGGGGCTTTGGTGTGCTTATTTCGCCACGTTCTCCTGGAAGGTCATGAGGAGCTTGGCGGCGGCGGCGCGGGTGGTCTGACCCTGCGGGTTGAGGTTGGCCCTCTCGTCGCCCTCGAAGAGGCCGGCGCCGCAGGCCCAGCGCATGGCGGTCAGAGCATAGCTGCTGATCTTGTTGCTGTCAGCGTAGCCAACCAGCGTGGAGTTTGCGCTGGTGCTGTAGCCGCAGTGCTGCGCATAGCGGTACAGGATGACCGCGAACTGCTCGCGCGTGATGGCCTGGTCGGGGCCGAACATGTTGTTGCCAAGGCCGTCAACGATGCCGTACTTGGAGGCCCACAGGACCGCGTAATAGTAGTAGGAGCTGCTGCTCACGTCGGAGAAGCTGGTGCCGGTCACGACGGGCTCGCCCGCGAGACGCCACAGGATGGTCACGAGCATGCCGCGGCTGGTAGCGTTGTTGGGAGAGAACATGTACACGCTGGTGCCGTCCATGATGCCCTCGCTGTAGACGTAGTTGACCGCGTCATAGAACCAGTCGGTGCTCCTCACGTCGGTGAAGGGGTTGGACATGACACGCGGGGTGAACTCCACGTTCACGGTGACGTTGCTGTCGGGCATCGTGAAGTAGTAGCGGTTGGCGGTGCTGCTCTCGTAGACCTTGATGCTGTCGTTGTACTTGTCCACGACGGTGACGGACTTGACCTTGTAGCCGGTATTCGGGGTGGCGTCTATGTAGACGTACTCGTTCCTGATGCCGTAGTAGCTGTTGGTGCCGGCGGGCTCGGCCTCGATGGAGACGCTGCCGTGGCTGCCGCCGTCAACGCTGATGGTGTAGTAGTCGGAGGTGTAGGTCGGCGCGATGACGACGCTCGAAGCGGGCATGGTGAAGCTGAAGGTGTTCCAGTCGTACTTGTCGCGGGTGACCTGGATGGACTGCCTGTAGCTGTCGTTCGTGTAAACGGAAACGGACTTGAGGATGTACTGGTAAGCCGGCCTGACGGTGAAGGTGACGGTATCGCCGTAGTTGGCCTTCTCAATGCCGTTCTTGATCGAGACAGAGCCGTAATAGCTGTTGGCATTGGAGACGCTGATGCTGTAAGCGCCGGTCGCCTCGGTGTTGATGGTGAAGTAGGTGTCTCTGGCTTCCATGGTGAACTGATAGGTGAACTGGGTGCTGTCGTAGGAGTAGTAGCCGCCGGTGATGTAGCCCAGCGAATTGTTGTAGGCCACGGACTTGATCTTGTAGCCGGACATGGTGTTGACGGTCATGTTGACGATGTCGCCCTCGTTGGCGCTGGAGATGGCGTAGCCCCTGTAATCGGTGAAGCTGACCCTGACGGTATTGTCGGGGTAGTCAACATAGCCGAGCTCGTACATGCCGGTGCCGACTTCAATGAAGCTGACCTCGATCATCGTATCGCCGTAGCATTTGAACTGGAACGCGCTGGCGCCGTTGAAATTCCTTACGCCGTTGCCGTCCTGAACAAAGATAGTATTAATCTTATAGCCGTTTGCGGGATACACCTGCACGGTTACCATTTCATCATAGTCCGCGCGGGTCGAGCTGACATAAACGCTGCCCTGGGAAGAGTTATAAGACGGAGTGATTTTGTAGTACCCGGTATCGCCGGTGTTAGGGTCAGTGTTGTCGATCGTGTAGACCGGCCGCCACGGCTCAAGATATGGGGGGAGCTCGACCTGCAGCGCAAAGGCGCCGGTGGGGAGCAGGGTCGCTGCCATGACGAGGACGAGCAGCAAACTCAACAGTTTTTTCTTCATTTTTTCTCCTCCAAGATAAGTTTTTTATTGGCTAACCGTTTGGGTAAAGCGTACAAGCATTGCGGCGGCCTGGGCGCGGGTGGCCGTACCCTGGGGTTCGAGGCCCGTGGCGCTGCCGCTCAGGATGCCCGCGCCGACTGCCCACTTCATGGCGGCCTGCGCCCAGGAGCTGACACTCGCGGCGTCGGCAAAGTCCGTCAGCTCGCCGGAGGCTGAGGTGTCCGCGCCCTTCCAGGTGGCGTAGCGGTACAGCACGGCGGCAAGCTGCTCGCGCGTAATGGCCGCGTCGGGCTGGAAACTGCCGTCCTCAAAGCCTTCCACTATTCCGTTCTGAGAGGCCCAGGCTACTGCGGAGGCATAGTAGGCGGAGGCGCTCACGTCCGTGAAGCCGCCGCCCTCGGCGGCGGGCTCGCCAGCCAGGCGGTAGAGTATCGTGACAAGCATCGCCCTTGTCGCGGGGGCGCCGGGAGAAAACGTGCGCTCGCCCGTACCGGTCATCAGCCCGGCCTCGTAGGCGTCGAGGACTTCGTCGCAGAACCAGTCCGTCGCGGCGACGTCGTCAAACGGACCCTCCGCAGGGGTGAAGGTCACGTTTATCGTGACCGCGTCGTCCGGCATGGAGAAATAGTAGACGTAGGCCCCACCCTCGACACCGGCAGCATAACACTGGACGGCCAGGCCGGCGGCGGTGCTTATGGCGGGATTTGCGGGCTCATACATCAAGGCGGGCTTTACGTAGAAATAGATGTTGTCCCCCGCCGCGCCGGAGCTCGTTTGAAGCTCCACACTGCCCATCGCGCTGTCGAAGGTCACGCTGACTTCGTGGGTGCCGGAGGCCAGCGCGGGGACGCAAAGCAGCGCCGCGGCGAGCAGGATGCAGAGCACTCTCTTGTTCATGGTACCGACGCCTCCTGTGGAACGCATACAAGTTTACTATACAATAACACGTTCCGCAAAATATTTCAACTGGATAAAAAACCGGGCCGGGCGGTTTGGTCCCGCCCGGCCCTTTAAGGCGCTGTGTTAGCTGTTGAGGAAGCTGTAGAAGCTCATGATCATCTGCGCGGCCTCAGCGCGGGAGGCGGTGCCCTGCGGGTTGAGGCGGGAGCCGGTGGTGCCGGTGACAACGCCGGCCTTGTAGGCCCAGCACATGGCGTTGTAGGCGTAGCTGCTGACGCTGCCGGCGTCGGCGAAGCCCTCGATGCTGGTGCCGATGCAGCTGTGGCCGAAGTACTGCGCGTAGCGGTACAGCAGCGTGACGAGCTCCTCACGGGTTATGGCGTCGTTCGGGCCGAAGGTGCTCTCGCCCATGCCGTCGGCTATGCCGTTGCGGCAGGCCCAGGCCACGGCGGTGGTGTAGTAGCGGCCTATCTCGACGTCGGTGAAGCTGGTGACGGGCATCTCGAAGGGCTCACCCGCCATGCGCCACAGCATGGTGACTATCATGCCGCGGGTAATGGTGCCGTTCGGGGCGAACTTGTAGTAGTCCACGCCGTCCATGATGCCCTTGCTGTACACGAACTGCACCGCGTCATAGTACCAGTCGCCGTAGCTCACGTCGTTGAAGGGCAGGCTGGTGTACTTGCCCGTGAACACGGCGGAGACGCTGACGTACTGGTCGGGCATGTAGAAGTAGTAGGTGTCGGCCTTCTGGGCGTTGTAGACGTGGACGCTGTCGCCGGTGGCGGTCCTGACGGAGAGACTGCTCAGGGTGCAGCCGTAGTCAGGCACGGCGGTGATGTAGACTATCTGGCCGTACTTGGCCCAGTCGTCGCTGACGGTGAGCTTGCCGTCCGTGACCTTGTCTACATAGACCTTGTGGACGCCGCTGCGGAAATCAACGTTTATGGTGACGTCCTCGTTCGGCATCGTGAAGGTGTACCAGCCGCTGTAGCTGTTGTAGTCGCAGCTGTAGTTCCAGCCCGTCCGCTTGCCGACGACGCTGACGCTCACAACGTCGTCGGAGTAATAGGGTTTGACTTTGAAGGAGACGGTGTCCTGGTAGTCGGCCCAGGAGCCCTGGTGCCAGTTGTTGACGTAGTTGTTGTTGACCCAGACCTCGACGCCGCCGAGCGTGCTGTCGTAGGAGGTGTCTATGTAGTACTTCCCGCTGACGCTCGTCGTGCCGACCTCGATGGCCACATTATTGTGGGGCATCTTGAAGGTGTAGGACAGGTAGCCGTTGAAGCCGTAGGGCGTCACGTACTCGCCGTTCACCTTGAGGTAGCTGAACGCATATCCGGTGTCGAAGTTGCTGAGGTTGATGGTGACGTACTCGCCGCAGTAGGCCCAAGTCGGGACGCTGACATCGCAGTGGCCGTCATTGGTGACGGTTATTGCGTGGTAGTCATGTCCGGGGAAATAGGGCTCGAACTCGGCATAGACCCAGACGTTGCTGGCGGGCATTTTAAAAGTCCATATCTCATCGCCATTTGCAGCATAGCCGTTGAAGCTGGCCTTGCCGCCAATGATACCAGCGTTAGGAGCCGTCATGTAATAGACATCGTTCTTGGTCATCCAACCCCAGTCAGGGTCTACATAGATAGTAACTACGTCGCCAGCCTTAGCGCTATTTACGGTTGAGCTTATTTCGCCGCCGAGGATGTTTTCATCGCAGTAAATGTGGTACTCGGTGGTGGGGGTCTCAATCTCTTCAAAGGTCGCCTGCACCGTCACGTCATGGGCGGGCATCTCGAACGAGCCGCTGCTTCCTGTGATAATTTTAACCGGCGTAACAGTTGTCCCGGATTCGTATACCGTTATTTTCGTGGCAACATATCCGGGGTTTGCAGTGGCTGTCAGCTGAACGGTTGCGCCTGCGGCAGCCTCACTAGGAATCGCAGTTACATAGCCGTTGTCAGTGGGGGGAGTCTGGGGGCAGGTAATAGTATAGGTTTGCGCCTCTATTTGCTCGAACTGTACGCTGACAGTGACATGGGACGCGGGCATGGTGAATGTGTTTTGATTAACTGCAACTTTAGCCTCGGTGGCAACGTTTGTCACCTCAAGGCTATCGGCCACGTACTCAAAGCCAGAACTCGCTGCTATGGTGAGGGTGATGGGCGTATCTGCAAATGCTTTTGCCGGTGTAGCGGTTACTGTGCCTCCAGTGATTTCAGGCACCCTCACTTCATACATCTGCCTGAAGCCAACATAAATAGTAACAGTAGAAGGGGCAGTAGCGTCAAATAGGAACTCAGTAGCTCCCTCCGGATCAGTTATGGTAGCAATCTGAGCACCTGCTCCGCTGCCTACTTGCAGGCGCTTAAGACCATATCCGGTTCCCGGTGTTGCGGTCACTTTATACTTTCCATCTTCTACTTTTGTGACTGTTACTGTGCCGGTGCCTTCAAAATCATCGACATTTTGCGAAAAATCATTGTACTGTACCGTAATATCAAGGGTGTCATCTGCAAACGCTGCGGCGGGCAGCAGCGCCAGCACAAGGCAGAGGACCAGCGCCGTTGCCAGTAATTTCTTGAATTTGGACTTCATTTTTTCATCTACCTCCTGTTTTCTCCTGATTTTTAAAAAATGTTCCTGTCCAGCCAAAAGTATATCATCAAGCTGTATTATTTTCAAGATACAGTTCATTACATTTCAATGACAGTACAGGAATATTTTTTGCGGCATGAAAATGTTTGACACACCCCCCGGGCTGTGATAGTATTATGTAGTGATATTTGGCTGTGAAAGGGAAAAGTAAGCTCTTCCACCGGTCCCAGAGAGGCGCCGCCGCCGGCTGCAAGCGGCGCTGTCCAGGAGAGAGCCGAAATGCGCCCCGGAGCCTCGGGCGGAGGAAATGCCGCCCCGTCGGCAGCGCGTTAAGCTGCAAACCGGTAAATCTGCCGGAGAGTGATAAGCGAGAGTGGAACCGCGTATGAACTGCGCCTCTCATGCCGATCAGGCATGGGAGTTATTTTTTTGTTCAGCGCGCTCTCGCCACCTTATGTAGGAGGTAAAATTGTTCAAAGACCTGCGCGAAACCATCGAGGCCTACAAGGCCCGCGACCCCGCCGCCAGAAGCTCCTTCGAGGTCTGGCTGCTCTACCCCGGCATCAAGGCCACCCAGAGCCACAAGCGCGCTCACTGGTGCTACACCCACGGCCACAAGCTGCTCGCCCGAATCATATCCCAGCGCAGCCGCAAAAAAACGGGAATCGAGATACACCCCGGCGCTAAAATCGGCAAGCGCCTCGTCATCGACCACGGCATGGGCATCGTCATAGGCGAGACCGCCGAAATAGGCGACGACTGCCTCATCTACCAGGGCGTCACCCTCGGCGGCACCGGCAAGGACACCGGCAAGCGCCACCCCACCATAGGCAACAACGTCCTTATCGGCTGCGGCGCGAAGGTGCTCGGCCCCTTCACCGTCGGCGACAACTCCCGCGTCGCTGCGAACGCCGTCGTCCTCTCTGAGATACCCCCCGACTGCACCGCCGTCGGCGCTCCCGCCCGCGTTGTCAAGAAAAAGGGCGAGAAGGTCGATTACGTCGGCAACGTCGAGCAGATAAACGTCACAGACCCGCTCGTCCAGGAGGTCATAAGCCTCCGCGGAGAGCTCAACCGCCTCAAAGCCGCCGCGGGCGACGACATGAGATAAAAGCTGGAGGTATACAAAAATGAAGCTCTACAATTCCGCCACGCGCACCAAGGACGAATTCGTCCCCAACCATCCCGACATCGTCAAGATGTACACCTGCGGCCCCACCGTCTACCACTATGCACACATCGGCAACCTCAGAAGCTACATCATGGAGGATGTGCTCGAAAAATACCTGCGCTACGCGGGCTACAACGTCAAGCGCGTCATGAACATCACCGACGTCGGCCACCTCTCCTCCGACGCCGACACCGGCGAGGACAAGATGCTCAAGGGCGCCAAGCGCGAGCACAAGACCGTCATGGAGATAGCCAAGTTCTACACCGACGCCTTCTTCGACGACTGCCGCAAGCTCAACATCAAGACCCCCGACGTCGTCGAGCCCGCCACGAACTGCATCGACGAGTACATCAAGATAATCTCCAAGCTCATGGACACCGGCTACGCCTATTTCGCAGGCGGCAACGTCTACTTCGACACCTCGAAGCTCGAGCGCTACTACATCTTCAACGACTTCGACGCGGACGACCTCGACGTCGGCGTGCGCGAAGGCGTGGAGGAGGACACGAACAAGCGCAACAAAAACGACTTCGTGCTCTGGTTCACCAAGTCGAAATTCGAGGACCAGGCCCTCAAATGGGACTCCCCCTGGGGCGTCGGCTACCCCGGCTGGCACATCGAGTGCTCCGGCATCAGCATGAAGCACCTCGGTGAGGACCTCGACATCCACTGCGGCGGCATCGACAACGCCTTCCCGCACCACACGAACGAGATCGCCCAGTCCGAGGCCTACCTCGGCCACAAGTGGTGCAACTACTGGGTCCACGTCCTGCACCTGAACACCACCGGCGGCAAGATGTCCAAGTCCAAGGGCGAGTTCCTCACCGTCTCCCTGCTGGAGCAGAAGGGCTACGACCCGCTGGCCTACCGCTTCTTCTGCCTGCAGAGCCACTACCGCAAGAGTCTGGTGTTCTCCTGGGAGAACCTCGACAACGCCGCGGGGGCCTATCAGAAGCTCGTGAACCGCATTGCGGCTCTCTCCGACGCTCCCGCTGCCTTAGACGAAGCTGAAATGGAAAAGTTGCGCGCGGGCTTCACTTCCGCGCTGGACAACGACCTGAACACCTCCCTTGCCGTCACCGCGCTCTACGACGCGCTCAAGGCACCCGTAAACGACGCGACCAAGCTCGCCATCGTGGCGGACTACGACCGCGTGCTCGGCCTCGGCCTCATCGAGGCAGCCGCGAAGCTCCGCAAGAAAGAGGAACCCCAGGAGTCCGACCCGCGCATCGAGGGCCTGCTCGCCGAGCGCGCCGCCGCCAAAAAGGCCAAGAACTTCGCAGAGGCCGACCGCATTCGCGACCTGCTCAAGGCCGAAGGCATCACCATCATCGACACGCCCCAGGGCGCAAAGTGGAAACGCGATTGACAATACTTTCTCCAGGAGATATAGTGTAACCATCCGATAAAACTCTCAGGAGGTAATATTATAATGTATTGCACCAAGCGTATCACGGACGATATGTCCTGGGTCGGCGCGGATGACAGGCGTCTCGCCTTCTTCGAGGGCGTCTACGGCGTGCCGGATGGCGTGTCCTACAACTCCTACATTATTAAAGACGAAAAAACCATCCTTTTTGACACCGTCGATAAGGCCGTTTGCCACAATTTTTTTGAAAACCTTGAACACGAGCTCGCCGGGCGCGGGCTGGACTATCTCGTCATCTCCCACATGGAGCCCGACCATGCCGCCACTATCGCCGACGTCGCCCTCCGCTATCCCGAGGCTACCATCGTCTGCAACGCCAAGATAAAGACGATGCTCCAGAACTACTTCCACGCCGGCCTCGACGCACGGCTCCACGTCGTCGCCGAGGGCGACACCCTCAGCACCGGCAGGCACAACTTCACCTTCGTCATGGCCCCGATGGTCCACTGGCCCGAGGTCATGATGACCTACGACACGACGGACAAGATCCTCTTCTCCGCCGACGCCTTCGGCTCCTTCGGCGCGCTCAACGGGCGCATCTTCTCCGACGAGTGCGACTTCATGCACGAGTGCATCGACGAGGCGCGCAGGTACTACACCAACATCGTCGGTAAGTACGGCCCCCAGGTCCAGGCCGTGCTCAAAAAGGCCGCGGGGCTTGAAATAAAGCTCGTCTGCCCGCTGCACAGCTTCGTCTGGCGTCAGGGCTTCGGGGATTTCCTCGAAAAGTACCTCAAGTGGAGCTCCTACGAGCCGGAGGAGAACGGCGTCCTCATCGCCTACGCCTCAGTCTACGGCCACACCGAGAACGCCGCCAACATTCTCGCCGCCAAGCTCTGCGACCGCGGCGTCAAGGTCAAGATGTACGACACCTCCGTCACGCCCGCGAGCTACATCGTTTCCGACGCCTTCAAGTACAGCCACCTCGTCTTCGCCGCGACGACCTACAACGCGGGCATGTTCGTCACCATGGAGCAGCTGCTGCACGACATCGCGGCCCACAACCTCCAGAAACGCAAGGTCGCCCTCATTGAGAACGGCTCCTGGGCCCCGACCAGCGGCGGGCTCATGCGCGGCGTGCTCTCCGGACTCAAGGGCACGGAGTTCATAGGCGACACGCTGACCGTCAGAAGCTCCCTCACCGAGGAGCAGCTCGGCGACCTCGACGTCCTCGCCGACGCCATTGCCGAGAGCGTCCTGCCCGCAAAGCCCGCGGCGGCTGAGGTCGCCGTGAGCGCCGAGGGCGGCATGGAGGGTATCTTCGAGGTGGACAGCAAGGCCTTTAACAAGTTCAGCTACGGCTGCGAGGTCCTCACCACCCGCGTGGACGGCAAGGACTACGGCTGCATCATCAACACCGCCGGCCAGATAACCAGCTCCGACCCCAAGAAGATAACCATCAGCTGCATCAAGGCCAACCACACCTGCGACATGGTCGCCAAGGCCGGGGTCTTCAACATCAGCATCCTCAGCGAGGACGCGCCCTACGACCTCTTCAAGCACTTCGGCTTCCAGTCCGGGCGCGACGTGGACAAGTTCGCGGACTGGCCCGACGAGCTGCGCACCGAGAACGGCCTGCGCTACATCGGCCAGCACACCAACGCCGTGCTCTCCGCCCGCGTCATCGACTCGCGCGACTGCGGCACGCAGATGCTCTACATCGCCGAGGTCGTGGAGGCGCACGTGCTCTCCGACAAGCCCAGCTGCACCTACAGCTACTACCACGCGCACATCAAGCCGAAGAAGGCCCCCGCGGGTCCCGCCGTCGAGGGCTGGGTCTGCAAGGTCTGCGGCTACTTCCACGAGGGCCCCGAGCTGCCCGCCGACTTCGTCTGCCCGCTCTGCAAGCACGGGCCGGAGGACTTCGAGCACTACGTCCCCGCCGTCGTCAACAAGAAGAAGGGCTGGCTATGCACCATCTGCGGCTACTTCTACGAGGGCGAGACCCTGCCCGCCGACTTCGTCTGCCCCATCTGCCACCACGGCGCGGACGCCTTTGAGCCCGCCGAGCAGTAAACGCGCAAAGACAGCAAAACGCCCCGGGGCGACCCGGGGCGTTTTATGAACTTTCGGCTTGACAAGGGCTGAGATATGTCATATAATAGCCAAGCGCTTATAGGGGAATAGCTCAGTTGGCAGAGCGACGGTCTCCAAAACCGTAGGCCGAGGGTTCGAAACCTTCTTCCCCTGCCACGGGGGCGGACATTTTGTCCGCCCCCTTAGTGCATTTTATACATGCAGCGCGGCAAGCTCCGCGCGGACTTTCATGAGCGCCTTCCCCAACTCGTTGCGGCCCTCGCCGGTTTTGAGGTCCACGCCCCAGAAGGTGTCGTTCCAGCTGTTGCCCTCTATGAGCTCGGACTTGCCTGTGGCGAGCAGGAGCCGCCCCAGCTCCTCGTTCTGCGTGAACTTCGCGCGGACCAGCTCCTCCATGACTCCTGCCTTTACCTCCTCCCAGTCGGGCCGGAGCTGGACACTGCTGCCGCGTTTCTTGGAGTCGCTCGGGCGCAGGAGCGTGAATTCACGCCGCTCCTCCTCCGTCAGGCACTTCTGGGCCTGGAAGGCCGCCTCGTTGCTGCCGTAGCGCAGGCCGCGGTATTCCACAGGGGCCTCGTAGAAGTTGCTGAGGAACCGTTACTCTCCCCTGAACATCTCTATTTTCATTTTATACGCTCCTGCATATTCCTGTAATATCGCCCAGGCCGCCGGGTGCAGCATCGCCTCGGCGCCGGGCAGGCCCTCCCTGAGCTTTTCGCGCACGGCGGAGGAGCTGACGCCCTCCAGTCCGGCGGGCGCTTCGATCATGCTGAATCTGTCCAGATGCCCGCTCAGAAAGGGGTTCTGCCTCAGCTCCGCCTCCGGGTATTTCTCCTGCACCGCCTCCATGCTCTCGTAGGTGTAGCTCCGCTCCGCGCGGTGGAACTCGCAGTCCTCCACCTCCAGGCGCGGGTCGTCGGCCGCCATGGCCAGGAGCATGCGCAGCCTCGCCTCCTCCGACAGCACCTCGTTCCGGTGCTTGTCGCGGCGCATTTTTGCGCTGACGTAGGCGTGTGAGGACGGCACGAATATGCCCCGCGCCGCCCCCAGGGTCTCGACAGCGCCCAGCATCAGCCTCTGGTGCGCGATGGTGGGCGGGTTGAAGGAGCCGCCCATGACCACGATCTTTTCTCTCATGCCGTTTACCTCCCCTGTCTCTGAGTTTTCAGCCGCCCGGCCGGTATGGTGTGAGTATAATACGCCGCATTGCCGCCGCAGGTAAGTTTTTTCCGTGTTTTGGGCCATATTTTGTGTTGACAGCGGCCACGGCACGTGGTATTATACTAAAGCCGCATTGACAGGGCTTTTCAAGCGGGCGCCCGCCCCGCCCTTTAGAGCGAGTCTCTTGAAGAGAGGATGAAACAGAAATGAAGCATGCAGTCATCGAGACCGGCGGTAAGCAGTACCGTGTCGCGGAGGGCGACGTCATCTACGTCGAGAAGCTCGACGCCGAGGCCGGCGCCACCGTCAAGTTCGACCGTGTCCTCGCCGTCATTGACGAGGATAACGCCGTGTTCGGCACCCCCGTCGTTGAGGGCGCTTCCGTCACCGCCAACGTCGTCAAGAACGGTCGCGGCAAGAAGGTCCGCGTCTACAAGATGAAGCCCAAGAAGGGCTATCAGCGCACGCAGGGCCATCGTCAGCCCTACACGAAGGTCCAGATAGAGACCATCGCGTGACCAAACCCCGCACTTATGACATTGGAGGTGTAACACATGGCACATAAAAAGGGAATGGGCTCCACCAAGAACGGACGCGACAGCGAGTCCAAGCGTCTCGGCGCCAAGAGGGCCGACGGGCAGTTCGTCCTCGCCGGCAACATCCTCGTCCGTCAGCGCGGCACCAAGATCCACCCCGGCACCAACGTCGGCAAGGGCAAGGACGACACCCTGTTCTCCCTGGTGGACGGCACCGTCCGTTTCGAGCGTTACGGCAAGGACCGCAAGAAGGTCTCCGTTTACGAGCTCAATCAGTGACAAAATGAAAAGAGACGGACTTTCGTCCGTCTCTTTTTGATATCGGGAGTTTTTTACTATGGCTTCACCTTTTGTTGACAAAGTCACCATCCAGGTCCGCGCCGGGGACGGCGGGGCCGGCGCCGTCTCCTTCCACCGCGAGAAATACGTCGCGGCGGGCGGCCCCGACGGCGGCGACGGCGGCCGCGGCGGCAACATCGTCTTCACCGTGGACGAGCACATGTCCACGCTCATGGACTTCCGCTACAAGCGCAAGTTCACCGCCGGCAACGGCCAGCCCGGCCAGGGCAAGCGCTGCTCCGGCAAGGACGGCGAGACCATCGTGCTCAGGGTCCCGCGCGGCACCGTCCTGCGCGACGCGGACAGCGGCGCCATCATGCACGACATGTCCTCCGGCGAGGACTACGTCGCCTGCCGCGGCGGCCGCGGCGGCTGGGGCAACAAGCACTTCGCCACGCCCACCCGCCAGGTACCCCGCTTTGCCAAGCCCGGCCTGCCCGGGGAGGCGCACACTATAACGCTGGAGCTGAAGCTCCTCGCAGACGTGGGCCTCGTGGGCTTCCCCAACGTCGGCAAGAGCACGCTGCTCTCCGTCGTCTCGAACGCCCACCCCAAGATAGCGAACTACCACTTTACCACTCTCTTCCCCAACCTGGGCGTCGTATATGTGGACGAGGGCGTGTCCTTCGTCCTCGCGGACATCCCTGGCATCATCGAGGGCGCGAGCGACGGCGCGGGTCTCGGCCACGACTTCCTGCGCCACATCGACCGCTGCCGCCTGCTCATCCACCTCGTGGACGTCTCGGGCAGCGAGGGGCGCGACCCGGTGGAGGATTTCGAGGCCATCAACGCGGAGCTGGCGCAGTACAATGCCGAGCTGGCCTCGCGCCCGCAGATAGTCGCCGCCAACAAGTGCGACCTGCTCGAAGAGGGCAGCGACAACCTTGAGCGCCTGCGCGCGCATGTCGAGGGCAAGGGCATGAGGCTCTTCGAGCTCTCGGCGGCCTCCACCCAGGGTACGCGGGAGCTGATGCGCGCCGCCGCGGGCGAGCTGGCGCATCTGCCGCCCGTCACGGTATACGAGCCGGATTACGTCCCGCCCGAGCCGGAGCTCGGCACGGCGGACGAGGTCGAGATAAAGCGCGAGGACGGCGTCTGGTACGTCGAAGGCCAGTGGCTCGCCCGCCTCGTCGCGAGCGTCAACTTCTCCGACTATGAGAGCCGCATGTACTTCGACCGCTGCCTGCGCACGGCCGGTATCTTCGAGCGCATGGAGGAGCTCGGCGTCCAGAACGGCGATACGGTTTCTATGTACGACATAGAATTCGAATACCAGGACTGAGCTGAAAAGCCGCCCGGAAACGGGCGGCTTTTCGCTTAAGGCTTTTTTCAGATGCTGCGGGCGAGCGCGTAGGCCGCCGCGTGATTCTTGGCGAGGTTCGAGGGGGTGTCGCTGTCGCCGATGTTATAGACCTCCGGCACCATGCCCACGAGGGACTTGTACAGCTCGTTATCCGCCGGGTCGCCGGTGCAGATGACGACGTTGTCGCAGGGGATATCGAAGCGGAAGCCTATCTTGTCCGCCGCGATGACCTTGTCCCCCTCAATGGCGTGGCACTTCGTGCCGAGGTGCTGGGTGATATTGTAGCGGTGCAGGCCGTGCAGCAGCACGCAGCGGTTGCCGAACATGTAGCCCGGGGCCAGGACGTCCAGCATTTCGAGCAGCGTCACCTCGTGACCCTCGCTGCCCAACTTCTCGGCCACCTCGCAGCCGACGTCGCCGCCGCCGACGACCACGACCCGCTTGCCGGGGACCTCCTTCTTCCCTATCAGGTAATCCTTGCCCGAGAGGACGTGCGGCAGGTCGATGCCGGGGACGGGCAGCCGGCCCGGCTTCACGCCCGTGGCGCAGATGACCACGTCCGGGTCCATGGCCATGATGTTTTCAACCGTTGCCTCGGTATTGTAGATGACGGGGATGTTATTTGCCTCGACCGTCGCCTCGAAATACGGTATGAGGGGCTTGAAGTGGTCCTTCTTCAGCGGCTGCATGGCGTAGTGTATCTGTCCGCCGAGCTTGTCGCTCTTTTCGATGATGGTCACGTCGTGGCCGCGGCGCTTGAGCACCTTGGCGGCCTCTATGCCGCTCGGTCCGCCGCCGACTACGACGACCTTCTTGACCTTCTCTGCCGGAGGCAGGTCAAAGTGGCTCTCGCAGGCCATGGCGCCGTTGCCGGAGCAGTAGCAGTGCGCGCCGGTGGCAAGCTGGTCCGAGGCGCAGACATAGCAGCCGATGCAGGGGTGTATCTCCCTGTCGCGGCCCTCCTGTAGCAGGCGGACAAAGTGCGGCTCGACAACGCAGCTCTTGCCTATGAACACAAAGTCGCAGATGTCGTTGGCAAAGGCGTTCTCAATGACGTCGGCCGTCCTGATGTCGCCGCCGGCGATGAACTGGGTCTTGAGATCCTCGCCAAAGATGCTGCGGGCATACTCGCGGTACATCTTGGCCAGGGGCGCCATGGCCATGGGGCGGGAGGCGGTGAAGGGCAGGTCGTCGTCGTTGGGCATCACCTTGTTGCCGGCGCCGGCCATTACCTCGATGCCGTCCACTCCCAGCTCTATCATGCGCTTGACGTAGTACTTGCCGTCATCTATCGTTATGCCCGTGCCGGAAAAGAGGCTGGGCTTCACGAGGATGGCAAAATCCTCGCCGCACTTGGCGCGGACCTTGTTGATGATGTTTTCCACAAAGCGGAAGCGGTTTTCCGCACTGCCGCCGTACTTGTCCGTGCGCTTGTTGCTGTCCCTGCCCAGGAACTGGACGCAGAGGTAATAGCCCGTGGCGTGTATCTCCACGCCGTCAAAGCCCGCGAGCTTCGCGCGGTAGGCGCCCTCGGCGTACTTGTCCTCTATGGCCTCTATTTCAGGGATAGTCAGCTCGCGCGGGGTCTCGCGCTCGACGCCGATGACGTAGAACATCGGCATGGCTATGGGCGAGGGGCCGACGGGCTGGCCGCCGATTATCTCGCGCTTCGCGCCGCGGCCCGTATGGCTGATCTCAAGCACGCACTTGGCGCCCTCGGCGTGGATGGCGGAGGCCAGCTTCGTGAGGCCGGGTATGTACTTGTCGTCGTCCGCGCGGAGCATGTTCGCCGTGTTCAGGCCGAGCGGAGCGTCGATGCACGTGACCTCGATGCATATGAGGCCGAAGCCGCCCTTCGCGCGCTCAACATAGTGACGGATGCAGGTGTCGTTCACAAAGCCGCCGACTGTGCTGCTCAGGCCCATGGAGGGCATGACCGAACGGTTCCTTATCTCAACGTTTCCAATTTTTCCGGGTCTGAACAGACTGGGGCAATTACAGGTTGACATTTTGATTCCTCCAAGTATAATTATTTTGCAATTGTTGTAATTTGGCGCGTGAAAAACCGCGGAATCTATCGAATAGGCTGGCTGGAATATGAAGAAACAACAAATCAAGTCTCAGAGGACGAGACAGAATATAATGAGCGCAGCTGCAGAGCTGTTCGTGCGTGACGGCTATGAGAAGACCAGCGTCAACGGCATCGTCGAAAAGGCCGGCTGCTCAGTCGGCGCGTTTTACGGGCATTTCAAATCGAAGCAGGAGCTGGCCTCGCTGATTTGGGCCGAGTCCACTATTGAGATAATAAAAGAATCCGTCGAAAAGGGTTCACGCATAAAGGAGTTCGACGCTTTCATTGATTACCTAATAATGCGCTCCATCTCCTCCTACAGCAACAAGCTGACAAACGTCCTGTTTAAGCACATAAGCTACACCGCAGAAATGCGCAGCAGCATGGCCCAGTGGGCGGCACGCTATACCGGCATGATCAGAAACATGCTTCATCAGTATGCGCCCGAGGCTTCGGAAGACGCCGTCTGGTCTTACGCCAGTATCATTCACGCCATTCTGAACTCACATGCGCAGAAGTTCAGCGAGCAGGCCACTTATCTCTTCTTCAGCGACGATGTTCTCAAAGAGGCCATTTATGCCCTCATGGAAGCCTGCAAAAACAGCTCCAACTGAGCCTCGACAAGAAATTCAATAGAATAATATTCTATTATCATATTTTTGTCAATAGCGTTTTCTTGGATGTGCGAATAGTATTCTATTTTTTCCATTTGTGCCTCCAAGTATATGAAAGTCAGCATTAGTTGTCAATATTGTGCTGTTTTGTGGCGCAATAAGTCGTGATTTTCGGCTTATTGCGCCACTTTTTTATTTTGCTCTCTACGCCCTGACCAATTTAAAACGTTGCAATTCACAAAATACCATTCGATTTATGTCCACATTCGACAATTGACAATCTGGCTCGATTGATATTATTCTAGCAATAGAATATGGTTCTATTAATATGGCGACTGTGCCAGTCGCCCGCCGTTCAAGCTGAAGAAAAAATACGAAAAGGATGGTCAGAAAATGAGCGCAAACATTCAGCTATCTCCAAAGCACCGCACCTGGGTCCTCGTATCCTGCATCCTGCAGCAATTCGCCTTTCTATGCATCAGCTTCGGCTATGGTCTCGGCCTGCCGCAAATAGTGGCCGGTTTCAACAAATCTGAGTACTACGCCCTCGTGGGCGTCGTGTACTCCCTGACCCAGGCCATTGTGGCACCGATCGTCGCGACCCTGGGAGACAGGCTCGGGCGCAAGTGGCTGAACGTGGGCTCTCTCGCGCTCATGTGCGTTTTCCTGGTTATGACCTACTTTGCAAACTCCTTTGTGCTCTTCCTCATCAGCTGGGCCCTCTGCGGCGTGGCGGTCGGCGGTTTCATGACCGGTCCTTTCCTCATTGTTATGGACATATACGAGCAGAAGGACTGGGGCAAGATGTCCGGCAACCTCGTCACTGCGCTTTCCGCCGGCATGATAGTCGGACCCATTGTCGGCGGCCTTCTGGTTGACGCCGGTTCCCTGCGCGGCATTTTCCTGCTCCCCATCCCCTTCTTCATAGTCGCAGGCATCATCCAGTACGCCTTTTACCCCAACAAGAAGCGCGGCGGGAAGCACAGCTTCGATGCGCTCGGCGTCATCCTGCTCATATTCGCCATGGTGCCCTTTGTTGTCATTCTGAACTTTGCCGGCAATATGTTCCCGTGGAAGTCGGCGCTCACTTTCATTCTCGCCGCCGTCACTGTGATAGCCGCCATACTCCTCTACCGGCGCGAGACTCGCATAGAGCAACCCGCCTTCGCCCTTGGGGCGCTCAAAAACCGCGTGGTGCTCGTGTTGTCACTCACCTGCCTGCTGGCCTCGGCCTACTCTGTGCTCAGCGCCGGCTTCCTCGTCTATTTCGCCCAGGCGGTTCTCCAGGTGTCGGCCACCAGCAGCGCCACGCTGCTCATGCCTCAGGTCGTTGTCTCGCTCTTCCTGCCTCAGATAGTCGGGCGCTGGGTCAGCAGAGACAGCAGGCGCTACAAGACCGCCCTCTGGCTCATGGGCATCTCGCTGGCGATCACGCTGATCGGCATCTCTATGATAAAGGTCGGCAGCAGTATAGCTATCCTTTATGTGCTCATGGCTGTCGGCGGCATAGGCTACACCTTCCTCAACAACTGCGTCGCGCCCTTCATGACCATGAACATTTCCCCCGCCGAGATGGGCGCGGCCAACGGCTGCAAGGGTTTCTTTACCACGCTGGGCGTCACGCTTATGGGCTCTATTTTCGGCATGATGCTCGGTATGTTCCAGGACTTCACGGTGGCCATCTCCCGCGTCTTCCTCGTAGGCGGCATCTGCTGTCTGCTTGTAACGCCGCTCATACTCATCTTTGTAAAGACCGGGCCGCGCCCCGAGGCTTAAATAAACGCTGTACATATAAAATTTAAATTAAAGGAGAAAACGACATGGAGTACAACAGCAGAATGCGCTGCGCCGGTAAAGTCGGCGTCGTCACCGGATGCACCGCGGGCATAGGACTTGCCACTATTACCAAGATGGTCGAAGAGGGCGCGGAGGTCTACATGCTCGTCCGCAACCTTGAAAAGGCCAAGCCCATAGCCGAGGAGCTCAACAAGAAGGGCCCCGGCCGCGTTGCGGATATGATATGGTTCGACGCGCGGATGATAGAGACTATCGAGCCCGCGATCAAGAAGGCCTATGAAGAAGCCGGACGCATAGATATGTTCGTCAACAACGCCATCGGCACGGGCGACGTGTCCATCAAGGACAACGGCACCATAACCGAGACTACGCACGAGAACATGATGAAGCTCACGGAAGGTACCCTGGGCGTCTCTGCCGAGTGCCTGCGCGTGGTCATCCCCCTGATGATAGCGGGCGGCGGCGGCAGCATAGTCAACACCGGCTCCACCACCGGCGCTCAGGCCGACACGACCCGCACCTATTACGGCGTAGGCAAGTCTGCGGTCCACATGCTCACGAAGTATGCGGCCATGCAGTACGGGCGTCAGGGCATACGCTGCAACGCCGTCCTTCCCGCGTTCACCCTTGGCGAAAAGACCCTTGCCCTGCTCGGCCAGGAATTCTGCGACGCCTGGCTCAAGCACGCCTACATACGCCGCCCCGGCAAGCCTGAGGATCAGGCAAACGCCATCATGTTCTTCGCTACCGACGATTCTTCCTGGGTCACCGGTCAGATACTCGAGGTTTCCGGCGGCTTCGGCTGCGGTTCTCCGGTCTTCGGAGATACTCTCGGCGGCTGATCAGCACGGACTTTGAATTGGAGGGTGGACGCCGTTCGGCGTCCACCCTCACACGTTCCGCAACATTTGTATCTCTGCCCATACAAACGCAAAAAGCCGCCCGTAATGGGCGGCTTTTCGCTTTTTGAAGCTTTCGCTTACTTCATGCCGTTCTCGTAGGCCTCGATCATCTTCTTGACCATCTGGCCGCCGACGGAACCGGCCTGGCGGCTCGTGAGGTCGCCGTTGTAGCCCTGCTTCAGATTCACGCCGACCTCCTTTGCCGTTTTTTCACCTCAAAACTTCTGCTTCAAGCCCCTTTGGACAGTTCCTTTGTATCCACGACTCTTTCAGGGCTTTCGTCAAGCTCTCCTATAAAACGGTAATATATCTTTATGCTCTGCCTGTAGCTCTGTTTATGGCTCGTCATGCGTTTGCCTTCGGGCAGGAGCTTCGGGCCTATCTCGATGCGCTCTATGAAGGTGTGGAGGATTTCCCGGTCCAGCTTCTCGATATGCGTGTACTTCTTCGCAAGCTCGAAGAACTCCGTGTAGGCGTCCCTCACTTTGTCCGATTCCAGGCGTCCGGATTTAAGCTCTGCCGACCTTCGGTTCAGCTCCTTCATCTCGTCCGAGAGCTTCCTTGCCATGCTCTCTAGCTGCTCGTCGCTCAGGATACCGGAGGCGTTGTCGCGGTACATCCGCTCCAGCATTCGGCCCGAGTTTTCAAGCTGCTTTTCGATGAGCCGCAGCTGCTTAGGCACGTCCGCCTCGCCGGAGAGCTCCCGGGCGCGCTCTACGGCCTGGCGCGTTATCTCCTCCGTCTCCTCCACGCTGAACCTTATCAGCTTTTCCAGGTCACGCCGGACTATCTCCACGAGGTCGTCATAGCGTATCCTTGCGCCCGCCTCGCAGCGGTGCGTCGAGCGCGAAGAGAGGTTGTTGCACACGAGATACCAGTATTTCTCCCGTTCGCCCTTGTAAACAGAGCCGCCGGAGCACATCGCCGCGCCGCAGCTCGCGCAGTAGGCCACGCCGCCGAAGATGCTGTGGCGGAAGGCCGGGTTTGCGGCGTTGGACTTGGTATTCTCTCCGAGATAGTGCTCCGCCAGCTCGAACTGCTCAAGGCTTACGAGCGCCTCGTGCGTGTTCTCTGTAACGAACCAGTCCTCCTCCGGCACGGGCAGTTTCTTCTTTGACTTGACGCTGACCTTGCGGCTCCGTCCGAGTATGGTGTGGCCCAGGTAGACTCGGTTGCGCAGAATGCGCTTGACGGTCGTGTAGTTCCAGGCATCCGAGACGTGTGCCGCACCGCGCTCGGTGAACTCGTCGCGGCACTCCACGCGGTATTTGAGCGGGGGCATTACCCCCTCCCTCGTCAGCCTTGCGGCAATCGAACGCGTGGACTCCCCTGCCGCCGCCAGGGCAAAGATGCGCTGCACCACCGGCGCGGTGTTCTCGTCGGGTACGAGCTGGTCAGTGGTGTTGCGGGCCTTTTTATAGCCATACGGCGGGCAGGCGGCGTATTTGCCGTTTCTGCGTTTGTTTTCCAATACCGCTCGCACCTTGCGCGAGGTGTCGCGCAGGTAGACGTCGTTCATGGCGAACTGGAACGGGGCCATCATGTTATCGCTGGTTGAGTCGAAATTGTCCTGCGGCGCTATATAGCGGATGCCGTTCTCCGGGAAAAATCGCTCGGCATAGTAGCTCGACTCGGACATATCCCTGCCGAGCCGAGACAGGTCCTTTGTGACTACCGTGTTTGCTTGTCCTGTGCTCAAGTGACGGAGCATGGCCTGAAAGCCTGGCCGGTCAAAATTGCCTCCGGAGAAGCCGTCGTCCACGAACTCGCGGACTATGATGATGCCGTGGCTGCGGCAATAGCTCTCGACCATCTCCCTTTGGTTCATTATACTTGAAGACTCGCCGCGCTTTTTTTCCTCGTCCGAGAGACGGTAATAGGTATCGGCAAGTCTGAGCTGGGTCCCCAACAGCTTTCCTCCTTTCCGGATAGGGACCGCCCGTACATGGTGATATTATACCACCGGCCTGTCCGGGCGGTCAAAGCTGTGGATACTGCCAGCAGAGGTAACGATTTCCTCCACCACAGCCTGTTTTGCGGTTCTATTTCCCGTGAACACCCGCTCGACAACGTAGACTACACCGCCAAGCTCATGCAGGCAGCTGTCCTCATACACGGTGTTTGCGGGATTGGCCGCGTTTCTTTGCCTTCTCGCCGCGCTGTGCTGCATACGCTTCACCTCCATGCTTCAAGTGTTCCCGTTTTTGCTGTCAGGTAGTACTCTCCTACTCAGACATAGCGATTCAGATTTACTGTTTGCCCGCCGTATTTGCCACGCGCCCCGGCGGTATGGGGATACAGCGAGCCGCCACTGGCGCGGCTGTCATAGCTCCGCGGTGCCGATCGACGTACACCGCAGGGCTACCCCCAAGTCCTCGGGAGCGCGTGTGCAAGTGCCTTTATCCCCCGCGCTTTCGTTGCGAAGCGGCTTGCCAAAGCCGTTTTTGGGGCCGCGTTCATCGCTCAGGCTCACGCCGTCATCGCGCCGCGCCCCGCGTCGCTGACCGTCTCCGGTCACGCAGGTTCTGTGCTCGCTGTACCGTGTATTAAGTTGTCCAAGGCTGTCAAAATAAGTGCCTCTATATATCCCGTTTTTTAGCCCGATTTTTACAGGGTGTTTTATGTCGAATAAAATTGTTTACAGAAAATTCACAATTTTGCTGCTGACTACCGTCCCTATTATGTGCATTAGATTTGGATTGACATTTGTTGTTTGCCTTGTCACGGGCAGCGTCATAGGTCTTCAGATGTGTACTGAATTTAATGGACTTGAGCCGCTTCATCGCGTAACGAATGGAGTCGACAACCGCTGTAACGCTCACTCCTTCACTTGAGGCAATCTCTGCAAGTTCATATTCGCAAGCAAATCTCTGCCACAATCTTCGGAACTGCGTGTCTGTAAGTATTGATCGTATTATGGAAATAATTTCTCCCTTTTTTAGCTTCTCTGATCCTTTGAGTTCAGCGGACAGCCAGTCGCTATATTCATGTCTGTCGAGAAGATGATCTAATTCAAACGAATACCGCCTATCATTAAATGCTCGTTCTCGAAGTGCTGCATTTCTATAGTCTTCATCGGACCACGCCTTCCACTTTTGAAACTCCTCGTCGCTGTCGAAGTGCTCGCGTGTGAGGCTCACATTTTCGCCTGTTACACTGCGGCATACTATGGCCTCGGGGTCAGTTTTGTTTACTGCGTAGTCGCATCTATTACTGAGCATATAAAAAGCCTCCATTGCCTTTGACTTAAATCTCAAGTATGCTTAGGAGGTGCCCGTTGAAACGCAAATACACAGGCAGCGTTGTTTCCGCCTAATCGTATATTAGACTGTCGGAATAAACTTACCGTTATAAATCATGACGTATGTTGCGCTTATGTATACGATTTTGCATGTTATCGCGGTTTAACCAATGCAATTATGCTTTGCTCTATCAACAGCAAAATTGTTATAGATCAGCGGTACAGCAGGCCATTAGAAGAAAGGCGCGGACACCCATGAGGTTGTCCGCGCCTTTGTAGTTAAATTATATCTTATCCGATAGAATGCCGCTCGCGCTGCTATGTCGTTTCTGCCAACAACAGCTCCTCAAGCATTTTTATTCCTGCCGTGGGGAAATCAAGATTCTGCACATACCTCCCGATCTCAGTCTTTGTCATTGTCTTGAGCCGCTCCCACTCCCTTTCCTTGTACATGTTGTCCTGCGGAAGTCTGATCAGGAGCTGCAGGAGCTCGCACTCGAAGCGTGCTCTCGGCGTCTCCGGCTCCCAGTGGAGCTGCAATGCCGCCTTTTCTCCCGAATGGAGCGTGAACTCCGCTCTCAGACCTCCGCAGCGGCGAGTTCTCACGGGGCGCCGCTCCCCGCAAACGTGCAGTATAAGTTTCCCGGAGAATATCCCCTCGAACCTCAGTTCAAACCTGCGGCCGGAATCCCATTTCTCCGGCGGCATGGATATCTCCAGGCTGAGTCGGCCCTCAGAGTCCATGCTCTGGGTGAAACCCGTCACGGACGGTGCCTTCGGGCTGCCCTCATACAGTTTGAAGGCCCCGTTTCCCGGAAAAACGCGCACGAGCAGTTTTTCCGGCTCCGTGCAGCGGCTGTCGGGCTCAGCGTCGAGCGTAAGCACGGTTCCTTCCTTTGCAAGGGCAGGTATGCTGCCCATATCCCGGAGCATATGCAGTCTCCGTCCGCCGTCGTAGACCAGTCCCGTAAAGATATCAGTCCACCGGCCCTCCGGCAGCCAGACATCCGTCTCGCCCATACCGAGGCTCTCCGAATGCGCGGTTATCGGCGCTGCCAGAATATCCTCACCGAACATATACTGCCCGTCTGCCTCATACGCCTCCGGCTTGTCTGGATAAAGGTGATACATGGGGCTGACAAGCTGGCCGCCTTCCCGCTCTCCCAGGCAGGAGTAGGTATATATGTACGGGATAAGCATGTGCCTGAGCCTGAACCACTTTGCCGCGATCTCTCTCGCTCCCGCTGAAAGCGTCCAGGGCTCCTTTGAAACCGTGGGAGCCGGGCAGCAGTGTATTCTGTTTATTGGGCTGAACACGCCGAATTGCAGCCAGCGAAGATAGAGTTCGTCATCGCGTTCGCCGCGGTGATGGCCGCCTATGTCGTGGCTCCACCAGCCAAAGCCCACGTTGGAGGCCGTTGCCGTAAAGTACGGCATATACCTCAGGAACTCCCAGTCCATATGCGTGTCACCGCTGAAGCCGACTGGGTATCTCTGAGCTCCGGGGCCGCAGTAGCGCGAGAGGATGAGGCCCTCGCCCGTTCTGTGCTCGCTGTCGAGCCAGTGGTAGTGGTTGAGCGCCCAGAGCGGGTCCAGGTCATCCCGGCCGATCTTGTCGCCCTGCTGCCAGTCGACCCACCAGAAATCCACGCCCTCGTCCTCGAGCGGTTGGTGCAGGATATCGAGATAGCTGTTTACAAAGTCCGCGTCCTGTATGGCAAAGGGAATGTGCAGCTTTGTTTCGGGGTCCAGGCCGAGGCTCAGCGCCATGTCGGCGTAGGGCTTTTCATACCAGCGAACTCCAAGCGCCGGGTGCAGGTTCAAGCTTGTCCTGCGGCCCTGCCGGTGCAGCTCCTTCAGGAGGGCGACGTGGTCCGGATACAGCTTCTCGTTCCATGTATATCCCGTCCAGCCGTCCGTTCCGCCGTACTCCTCCCCGTCCAGGCCCTTTTCCCGGCTGCCGAATTCGCCTTCTATGTCCACATAGTGCCAGTCCATGTCTATCACGGCTACGGAGATGGGTATGCCCTCGTCGTCAAAGCGCTCCATGAGCTCGAGGTATTCGTCCTGGGTATACGGCCAGTAGCGGCTCCACCAGTTTCCCAGCGCCCAGCGCGGCACAGCCGGAGGATAGCCGCTTATGTCGTACAGCGCGCGGACTGCCGCAGGGTAGTCGTGCCCATAGGCAAAGACATAAAAGTCCTCCGTTCCGCTGCGGCGCGGCATCAGCCGGCCATCGTCGCAAAGCAGCAGGCTTGACGAGTCGTCCAGCACCGCGACGCCGCTCAGCGAGCACACGCCGGCGCTCAGAGGTATATGCTCCTTGTCATAGCGGTTCACCTGAGGCAGAATTCTCAGGTGCTCACCGTTGGTGTCAAGCGTCCTGAATGTGCCGAGCAGGTTCCCAGCGTTGTCCAGGGCGGCGGAACTGCCGTCCGGGAAGACCACCCTGCCCTCCCGGGGCCTCTCCGGCTCAATCGTCAGCCTGACGGCGCCCGTGTCGAGCTCAAGTCCGTTTTTTGTCTCCCTGAGTTTGAATGCCGTTTCCGGCATATCTCTATACCAGGCAAGCTGGCTGGCCTCGTCCGTGAAAACGCCGTCCGGGGACGTCTCGATGCGGAAAAGCCTGTCTGCCAGTACCGTTATTCTAAGTCCACCGCGGGTCACGATGTTTTCACTTTTAGCCCTCGGCCTGAGCCGCGGCACGAGATGGTCGTGAAGCATATTTCCTCCATTCCGTCGCTGCCGCTCAAGCGGCAAAGCAGCGCACCGAATATTCATATGGAACAGCCAGTTTTGTGTATTCATCTGTAAGCTTCAACGTATATTGCTCCCCTGAGACGTAATCGAACCAATCATACTCCGAACCGTCCGCAAAGGACCAAAATTCCAGTTCAGAATAGCTCTCGGTATCGTTTCCCACGTAGCTCCCGAGCTTCCCGTCCACGGTGTTCAGAGGTATCACGGAGCCGGCCCTGACGAACACGGGTATCTCGTCGAGCTCGCACTCGAACATGTGGGTCCCGGGCTCATATCGTTCCCCGTCAAAGAAGCCGTACCACTCCCCTTCGGGAAGATACACCTCCACCCTGCCGCTCGATATCTCCGTCACCGGGGCGACCAGCAGGCTGCGGCCCAGCATATACTGGTACTCATACTCCGCCGCCTTGCCGTCCGCGGGGAACTCATAGGCCATGCTCCGCATGAGCGGCTCGCCGCTCTCGCTTGAATATGCCGCCTCGGAGTAGATGTACGGCAAAAGGTTCATTCTGAGGTTTGCGTAGTACTTGTACACCTCAAGGCAGGTGTCGCTGCCCTTGCGCTCGGCCATGTTCCATGGCGTGCGGGCCACACTTGGGCTGGGGTCTCCGCTGGTTTCCGAGTGCAGCTGCATCACCGGGGAAAAGGCCGCCTGGGCTGCGCTGCGGCAATAGAGCTCCGTTGTGGGCACATCTCCGCTGAAGCCCGCAATGTCCCAGGCCACGAAGGGTATGCCGGACATGGACGCGCTCTGGGCGGCGATTATTGCCGATTTGAAGGCCTTTTCATCCGACAGCTGGTCGCCTATCCAGCACAGGGGGTGCGTCTGCATGGAGCTGCCACCCGCCCGGCTGAAGGTCACTCGCTCCTGCCCGTCGGCATTTATGAAGTCATAGTACGCCTGCGCATAGGCATCGGGATATGCATTTCTGAGGCTGCGGCCCGAGAGGCCGTTCGAGGCCACGACGTCACTGCCCCAGACAAACTCGCCGCCGTCGGTTTTGAAGCCGTCTATGCCCAGCTCGTCTATAAGATATCTCCGCTTTTCCAAAAACCAGCTCGCCGCTTCGGGATTTGTGAAGTCCACCAGGAGGCTGCTGCCGAACCAGGTCCCGGACGGCATACGGTAGGTCGAACCGTCCGCACGGCTGAACACATAACCCATATCCTCGGCATAAAACTGGTCTCGCATGGACTGTACAGGAGCAGTCGCCGAGTATTTGAGCACCGGTATCTGCCACAGCAGGACCTTTATCCCGTTCTCATGCAGCTCGTCGACCATACCTGCGGGGTCAGGCCATCTGCCGGAGAACGTAAAATCATCCAAACTGAAGGCCCCCGAGCCGTCATTCGGCTCATACTCCGCGTCGTTCCAGATGTAGAAGGTCTCCTCGTCGCTCCAGGCTTCGATGACTATTACGCTGGTGGATATCCGGTTTTCCAGTGTGGCGTCCAGCTGCTCCATTATCTCGGATTGCCTGTTCCACTCGTTGGCGGATATCCACGGGCCAAAGGCCCAGGCGGGAGGCAGTTCCGCCTTCCCGGCCAGCTCTGAATACCTGGACAGGATGTCGGCGTTATCTCCGGTTATGAAGTGGAACGGCACGAAAAGCTCGCCGTCGCCCTCGGTATACACCTCCACGACGCAGGCGTCTTCACGCTCAGAACACATGGCAAAGCGCGAATAGCAGGTGCTGTCCACAAAGAGCCCATACTTATCCGGCACGAAGTAGAACGGCACGGGCGTATAGGATTCGCCCTGCTGCTGTGTATACCAGTTGACGCAGTAGATGTCCACGGTCTTGCCGCGCTGGTCGAGCGAATCGTATCTCATGCCGAAACCGTAAAATGCGTCTGTCCTATCTGCAGCGACACTGAGCCTGATCCCACTGATGTCGGCGCCGTCCGTCAACAGCTCCAGGCCCTCGCACATGCTCAAAAGCTCACGTCCGTCAAGCTCCGCGGAGAAAGCGCAGCTGTCCTCTGCGAATTCGGCTTTGAGTCCGCCGCTTGTCAAAGACAGCTCTCCGGCTTCCTCCAAGTCCGGCTCTTCAGCGCCGTCTTCCACCGTGAGCGAAAGCACGCCGTACGACAGCTCCGCCCTGGCCGTGGCTTCCACGCCTCCGGCCGAGCCGGAAATGACCAGGCCGCTTTCATCCGCGCGTATACTTTCAGGGATAAACGTCTGCCATTCGGAAATTGAGAACTCAAATATGCCGAGCTGTTTTTCCGCTTTCCCGTCCGTTCCGGCGCAGACTGTGTATTCCACCCTGTCTCCGGTGTCGAAGCTGCCGAGCTTGCCTATGCATCGCAGCCTTTCCACGCCGTCAACGCTGACGTTTGCCCTGTGGCTGCATTTTACCGGCTCCATGAGTTCTCCGTTCAGAGACCACTCGAGCCAGATGTCCTTGTCCTTCAGCGATGTCCCGACGGAGACGTTTATCTCCACTTCTTCGCCGGCTTTGGGGTCCCTGGGGCTCCTCTGCCACCATTTCTCGGGTACTTCCTTGCTGCCGTACAGGTTGTCCCAGCCGTAGGGCTCGTGCGCAAGACCGTCCGACGGTAGGCCATAGAGCTGCAGCTGCGTCTGTTCCAGCTCCTGCTGTTGTGTTGCCCGCGGCTCTGTTGTCCCGCAGGCAGAGATCGCGGCGGCGAGCAGGATCGCCGCCGCGATTATCAGGGTCTTTCGCATCGTTATTCTCCCGCAATGCCGGTCTTTTCAATGCTCTCCACAAATTGTCTCTGAATTATGACATAAAGCAGAATGAGCGGTAGTATCGAGAGCAGAGTTCCGGCAAGGCGTATAGACTCGTTGAGCGCGCCTCCGGTGCTGACGCCGGTCGAAGAGAACATCTTTTCAAACGTGTCTTCAAACTGCTGCAGATGCATAGGCAAAGTAGTGACCGCTCCGGTTGAATACTGCGGTATCTGCGTGGTATCGTTCCAAGTCCAGATGAACGAGAACAGGTATGTCAGCACCAGCGCGGGCTTGGCCATCGGAAGGGCTATGCGAAAAAATATTTTCCACGGTCCCGCTCCGTCTATCTTTGCAGCCTCGTCCATGGCTTTCGGGTAGGAGCCGAAATAGTTATAGAATATGAGCAGAAATACCGAGCTTTTTATACCCTGCCCCAGCAGGCAGATCAGATACATCGGCCATATCGTTCCAACAAGCTTGTAGGCGTTGAAGAGCAGAAAGCGCGGTATCGTTGTGACCTGACTGGGTATCAGGAATATGAATACAGCCAGCAAGACCCAGAGCTTCTTGCCCGGCACAGGATATCTCGCCAGCCCGTAGCCCGCCATGGCAAGCGTCAGGGTCTGGAGTCCAGCCGGTATCACCGTCATTATGAGCGAGTCTTTAAGGCCGTCCCAGAACTCCAGTGTCCTTGCAGCCTTTTTGAAGCCTTCAAGAGTGAAGTGCGTAGGCACCCAGGTCACAGTGGCATCCACGAGGTCTGCCGTATCCATCAGGCTTACTGATACCATGTATAGCAGAGGGTATATGAACACAAAACCCAGGCCAGTCAATATGAAGTATGTAGCGATTTTTGTCGGCACGCTTGCGGAGCCGGCTTTTCCGCGGCAAAACCTTCTGAGCGCTTCCTTCGCGGCGCCTTTTCTTCCAGTCATTTTGCGCCTCCCTTTTCCCGGCGCTCTCTGAGGAGCAGAAACGCTATTGTCATGAGCAGCATCAGGCAGAATGCGTATATCCACGACATGGCCGCCGCAAAACTGTACGGTCTGGCGATGTCTGTGATAGATTCCATGATCTTCGCATTTGTAGCGTCGTCAGCCGCAGTGCCCATTTCAATTATGGTGTAGATGGCGTTTAGCATTATAATGGGTCTCAGGTGCGGCAGGGTGATCTTCCAGAATGCCTCCCATGGGGACGCTCCGTCTATGGACGCCGCCTCGTACATGCTTCCGTCAATCTTCTGGAGCGCTACAAGAAAGACGATGATCTGCACACCGCAGAACCAAAGGATCTTGATAAAACTGTTCAGAACCTTAAGCAGCAGCAGCGACCAGCCCTTGTCAAGTTCCATGAGTATAGCGTTAAGGCCCATCAGATCCATATCTATGCTCATCGCCGAAGTCTCCGTCATAAGCTCGGACATGACCGGACCGCTCATAATGATGACGGGCATGAAAAATATCATTCTGTACACAGTTCTGCCCTTAAAGCCTCGGTTCAGCAGAAGGGCCATGACCAGTGCGAAGACGACGGAGATCGGTGTGCCTATAGCCACCTGCGTGACGGATGTCACCAGCAGCGTTGGAAACTCAGTGTCCAAAAATAGCGCCTGCCTGAAATACTCCCAGCCTACCGGTTCGAGTACCACCTCGCCGGGACGTATCGCCACTTGGTTGAAGCTGATGACTATGGAATAGATAAGCGGGTAACAGGTTATGGCCAAAAAGCCTATGACCCACGGCAGGAAGAAAAGCAGTCCGGACAGAGTTTCTCTCTGTCTGTTTTTCAGTCTTGGCGCCCCGGACCTCACGACCCGGTCACGCTTTAAGATGCGCATCCGCCTCACTCCCCTCATTGCGCCACAGTGAACCAGCACGGTTCCACACTCAAGCCGTCCACGGTCTGCGTGCTGTCTGTATAGTTTACATATACTTTCACACCATTGTCGTATTCCACTCGTATAAGACCTGTCTCAAGGCAGCGGTGCTCGACAATACTGTGCCCCCAAACACTTTCCAGAGCTGAGGCCACGGTGTCATAGGACTCAGCCATAATATCATGCCAGCCCTCAAAGCCGGATGAAGCGTACTGCGACTGAGGCGTATTTACAAGCTCCGAGCTGTCGCATGCCACTACCGCAAAAGACGGAGCCATGCCGTATTCCACCAACCTGAGCAGCTTTTCGCGTGAACAGGACGTCATGTTCAGCGGTTCGGAAAATACTTCGACACTGCCGCTCAAGACTATCTGCAAAAACGGCACCGTGTCGCTCTCATACAACAGCTGGCTGCTCACTGCTGGAGCGCCCAAAAATTGAGACGCATACCGCCAAAGGTACTGATTTGGCTCATACATCGCGAGTTTTTCCCCGGAGGCGAGCTTTTCCACCAACTCAGTGGTCTTTGCAAGCCCGGCTTGTCTGACAAGCTCCTTGCCTGATGTGAAATCGCTATACAGCCTAGACGGCAGCTGGTCGACGGCAAAGTTCGCGCCATAGCTTCTGCCGATAGCCGAGTCGATGATTCGCTCCGCCTTTGAAAGCCGATATACATACGTCGTATCGTATATCGCTCCGTATACATCCAGGGAATTCAGCCATTTTATGACCATGCTTGACAAGTTGTTGGCCGCCTCTGTGCGCTGTGTTATCTGATCCTCATTGGCCGTCAGCGGGTCGATATAGAGGTTTAGCGTTCCTCCCCCCTCCTCGAGCTGAGCGCGCAGCTGCTCAAATTCCTCCTGCGTGCCCAGCCGGCTGAGCATTTTTGTACCAGCCTCATTATTCTTTGTATAGCAGCGGTACACTAGCAGCAGATCTTCCACGCCGTCTTCCTTCAGGGCCGAAACGATATCGGACGCTTCCGAGTACGTCGTAAAGGTCTCTGTCGTGTTGAACAAAAAGCCCTTCCTCTTGTCTGCGCCCAAAACGTCGAGGTGCATAGGCACGTTGCTTATCTCGCTCAGCTCAAGCTTTTCAAGCTCGCCGTTTTCCAAAAGCATCTCCCTGTACATTACGGCCATCCCGTCGTAGCGGGCGTCGTCTCCGTTTACAAAGAAGAAGCTTATGCGCGGCTCGACCTGGTTCATTTCGGGCTGCGGCATGAGCGCGCCCGAACCCTCCTTGCGGTTTATATTCATCATGTACTTCTGGCGGTACTCAAATCGCGCCGCCGCCCAGTTGTACGGTATATTGGTCAGCGCCGGAGACGCTACTATACTCGCATACTCGTCTCCGCTCTCCACAACGGCAAGGAATCCGTTCTGTCCGTCTCCATGCACTATTCCGTAGATGGGCATATAGGCCTGATTCTCTTCCTTTATATAGGCATATCCTCCATAACTGTAGTTCTCCACTCCAGCGTCCGGCCCGTATATACGGGCCGCATAGGTCGTGACATAGTTCGCTGGCTCCAAAAACCGTATGAGCGCACCTGTACCATCGGGTATCAGAATGTAGCCGTCGATGTCTGTTCCATAGGATGAACCCAAAAAAGGCATGAATGTCACAGATTTGAGCATGTATCCCTTCTTGTCGTCCTCGAGCAGCTTTTCCTTCAGGCTGCCTTCGACGACCTCGAAACTCACCTGACCGCCGTTGAGCTCCACTTCAACGTCCATCTCTATGCCCACGTTTTCAAATGAGACGCTGCATACGAAGCCGTTTTCCGTCATTTCGTAGCTTGCGCTGCCGTCCTTGCCTATGCTGAGCCTGCTCTCTCCTCCGGTCCTATCGAAGCATTCCACAGCCACGAGTGAATTGCCGTAGCAATTCCACGTGCTGTTCAGGCCCTCTGCCTCTTCAAGGGGAAGGCTGCCCCAGACATAGCCGCTGTGCTTATCCACTATCCTCAGCGCGCCGTACTGTCTGTTCAACCACAGCTCAAGCTCGTCAGACTCCGCCGCCACTTCAAAGCCTGCAAGGTCAAAGCGGCTCTCCACAGGCTCGTCACTGTACGGATGCACCTGACGATTCGAGTTGGCCTCAAGCAGCCCGTTTTTCAAAGGTTCTCCCGACAGCGGAGCTACCTCCGCTGTCGGGTCTGCCGGCACCATGCCGGCAGCACTGGCAGGCTCTGACAGTAGCAGCACCGCCAGCACAAGGCTTGCCGCCCTCATGAGGTACTTATTGGAACGCACGATATCTCACCTCCTCGAACACCTCCAGCACAAAGGTCACGAGTTCGCGCCAGAGTATGTACAGCACTGCCGCTGCAACGATCACCATCAACATGAAAAACAGCGTAAGCAATACATTTGTGATTGTCTTCGGTATGCTGTAGGAATTCGTCTCACGTATGGCTATGAACACCAGTATGCAGGGATAGCCGAGCATCAGCACGCCTAGCAGAGTGTATACGAACATCTCTGTCCAGGTAAAGAAGTATGACAAGACCACAAGCACCGGCCAGAATACTATTATGGGCGTGAGCGTATAGCCGAGTATGACGTACATCTGCCGGAAAGTCGCCTTGCCCTCGTTTATGGCGCTTATAAGATACGTTCCCACAAGGAACAGCGCCGCGGGTACTATTTCCATAAGAGCTATGGCCAGCGGGCTGCTGCCTATCCAGTAGCCGCCTCCAAACACGAAAGAGGTCAGGCCGCGGCATATAAGACTCATCGCGATAGCTGTGATATACAGTATGGTCGCCGCTGCCAGGCTTCCTCTGTCCCTCTGCTTTATATAGTACGCGCCGTCTATCGGATGGACCACCATGTACCATGCATCCGTGGTCAGCTGCTTTATCAGCGGGTGCCTGACCTTGAATTCATGCACTGCATCAGCGATATACTCGTGATATGCGTACCGTTTCCTGGCAAAATGGTCCACAACAGCCAGAGCCAGCAAAATCAGCACAGCAAGCAGTACCCATTCTATGTTCTGTCTCATCCACTCACTGCGCATCTCCCAAAAGCAGTCTGAGTACATCTTTGCGTCTTCGCACAGCTTGTAATACTCCGCCGCTTCCTCGTAACGCATCAGCTGAAAAAGCGCGTCGGCATAGCCATAGTTGGCCATCAATGTGTTGGGATTCATTTTCTGTACCTCTCCCCAAAGGGCGAGGCTCTCCTCATAGTTGCCGGCATTGTATGCAGCGTTGGCGCTGTTGACCAGCTCTGCAAAATCTGTAGGAGTCCAAACCTGTATAAGTCCGCGCTCCTTGTCAAGCAGATACATATTATTTTCAGCATCCGTCTCAATAGCACTGACTACCGTCATGACCCCGTTTCTGTCTGAGCCGGTCGCCCGTCCTCCAAACTGATACAGAAACATGCCGTCATTACTGTATTCATCTATATACCCATTGCCTGTTACCGCGTAATAGCTTCCGCTCGGACTTACCGACACATCCACATAGTCAGGCCTTCCGAAATTGCTGTACTGAAAGGTATTCGCACCGGCGAGATTCAGACGCTTTATGGAATCAAACTGCGAATCGGCCTGCTGCGTGACTGAGAACACCATGTTGTCCTCCGCTATATCCAGCGATATCACTGGGGCAGGGGTCCGCAAAAGCATCCTGTCCTTTTGCTCCTCGGTATAAAATATCTTTTGAAACAGCTCAATCAGCGACAGACTTCCCGTGGTATTCGCGCCGAAAAAGCCGTTGAAGCTCCCGTCTGCGTTGAATTGGAGTATGCCCTCGCTCGTACCCTCGCTCACAACAAAAATGGTTCCAAAATCATTTACGGCGATCTTTTTCGGCTTGTAAGGGCTAGCGCCGAAATAGCTCTCATCAGGACGGTCGATACGCTCGATCTCACGCCTGTCTGAGTCAAGGATCACCACTTCCTCAGCCTTGTAGTCTGCTATATATATCGTGCCGAAGTCGTCTATCCACACCCCCGTCGGCCCCTTCAGAATGTCCTCTCCGAAAGTCTCCACCTTGCCGCTTTCCAGCTCGTAGACAACGATGCGCGCGTTGCCCGTGTCCGCAATATACAGGCTTCCGTCATGTAAAAACATGTCCTCCGGAGAGCTGAGTCCTATGTTTGAAAGATATGTACCCGCCGGAACGAACGCATCCTGAATCCTCACAAACATCGTCAGCGAGTTGCGTGTGGCGCCGTAGGTCACGGTATATGTCGTGCTGTCCATGGCCAGTGCGCCGGTCGCTCCGCCCAATATGGACGTCACAGTTAGGAAGCAAACAAAAACCAAAAGCGCCTTTTTCAGCTTTCCTCTCATGCCGTCCACCTCACTTCATGCCCGAATGGGACATGGTGTTCATCACCCTGGACTGGAGCACAATGAACAGCACAAGGTTCGGGACGAACATTATCAGGGTGGCCGCGGCCTGCATGCCGAGACCGGCCACAGCGCTGTTTCCAAGTATGCCCGTGGTTCCCACAAGGTTATTGGCATTTGCCAGGTTGCTCGCACCCGCCTGATTTGACAGTGTCATCAGGTAGAAGGCAAAGGTCTTCAGCGCCTCTTTGTTTGTAAAGTAGTTCGAAGCCTCAACACTGCCCCAGGCTGACTGGAACGCCAGTATGGCCACCGTAGCAAGAGCTGGTGAAATGTTCGGAATGACGATCTTCCTTAGTATCATAAAGTCGCCGGCGCCGTCTATCCTGGCGGCCTCGATCATCTCGTCCGGCAGCTCGTCAATGAACTGCTTGACAAGATACAAGCCCACCGGCAAAGCCAGAAGCGGTATTGTCTGAGCCCAAACCGTGTCGGTAAACCCCAGTTTGCTCATGATGATATACCGCGGTATGGCCACGGCCGCAGAAACGAACATAAGCGCCGCTTCGTTGATGCCGAACAATATGTTCTTCAGCCTATATCTCTTCTTCGACATGCAGTAGGCTGCCATAGCAGTTATGAGCACCGACAGAATCATAACTGCCATGGTCGATATAACGCTGTTGAAAAGATACCTCGACACAGGTATGGCCTTGTTGTCCGACGTTGCAATGAGACTCTGAAAGTTTTGCAGTGTCGGTCTGAGCGTTATAAGGTTTGGAGGATAGTTCAGCAGCTCGTCAAGCGGCTTGAACGCATTGCAAACGATAAAAATCAGGGGGAAGGACATGAACACCATTATTGGAAGCAATATCAAATAGAACTTTATCTGGCTCCGGTCAAAGCGTGTGGGGTTGATGCCTGTGATGCGGATGCGGTTGCTTCTCTTTGTTTTTTTCATCACGCCGCCTCCTTATCCTTAAACACCTTTTTGGACAGCTGAGATATGACCCATATGATGATCAGCACGATGACCGATATCGCGGCACTGTACCCCATCTCATACCTAACGAAAGCATGCTCATCCGCGTGCGTTATGAGCAACTGACCGCCGTATCCAGGCGTAGGATTCGCGCCGGAGAGCTGGACGCCTATGTTGGCATTCTGGAAAGCGTTCACTATCGACATTATCGCGCCAAACATCATGTGAGGCTTGATGGCCGGTATCGTCACATAGATGACCTCCTGCAGCCTGTTCGACACTCCGTCTATGTGCGCAGCCTCGTACAGCTCGCGGTTCACGTTCAGAATGCCTGCCAGCATGGAGAGAAATCCTATTCCCATACAGCTCCAAAGAGATACTACTATCATTATTGTCATAATGTAGTTTGAATCCGAGAGCCAGATTATTGGCGTCTGTATGATGTCCAGCTTTAGGAGCAGTGCGTTCAGGTATCCGACCTTGTCTCCTGCGAAAACTATTTGCCACACGTTTTGCATCATGGTTGGTCCGGTCATCGACGGCAGGTAGAGCATGGCAGCTAAGATGGTGCGCGGCACGCGCGGCACCTGCGCCAATATCCAGGCCAAGACAAAGGATAGTATATAGCCAAACACGCCGACGATAATGGCAAATTTTATCGTGTTCGGCAGGGCGTGCCCCGCAAAAACGTCGTCATTGGTGAGGATATTTATGTAGTTTTCCGCCCCCACCCAGTTAGGGCTCTGAATGGAGTTGAAATCCGTAAAAGACAGCACGAAAGCCACAACTGTCGGAATAATGATGAAAAGAAGAAAGAGGACGATAAACGGGAGCTGCAGCCAGAATACAGCGTGTTTATCCATTTTTCCGATAATCGAGGATATTCCGTTTTTTATCGCTCTTACGGCGGTCATTGCTCCGCCTCCTTTCTCGCTTCCCATTCGGCAATGATGTCGTTTACAATGTTGATATTGTAGTCTTTCAACTTATTGCCGTCCTCATCAAAGTACCCGAACTCTGTCAGCTTTCTCTGCATCTCCCGGTTCGAAACAAGCGTTGCTTCATCGATCATCGGCCGGAACGACTGCCCCTCCGTCACGATCTGTATCCAGGCATTGCTCAGGGAACGCTCGATTATATAGCTCGCCGGATGCCTGAGTATCTCCTTCTGATACTGCCACTGTTCAAGTATGATCTCCCTGTGCGCTAGAGGATAAGCCATCTGGGCAAAGGCGTCCAAATTCGCAGTATTCCAGATATAGTCCGAGCCATACCTCGTTATCATCTCATCCGCATACTTGATCTGCGTCTCGGAAGACAGCCACCACTTGAGGAACTCGTAGGCCTCGTCCTTCATTTTGGTGTTTGAAAAGATCATGGCGACCGTTGTGTCCGCCGGCTGGTCACGGCGAATCTCCCCATCCACCACTGTCCCCGGTGCAAGAGCGATGTCCCAGAGCCCACTAAGCTCCGGTGCGCTCATCTTGAGCTTGACATACACCTCCGATGTCGCCACACCTATGGGTATATAACCCGAGCGGAAGGCGTTGAAGAAGTCCGGCACGTTCTGCGCCATACCATAGACGCTGTATAGCTCCGTCATCTCCTTCAGTCCTTTGAGAGTATTAGGATCGCTGAAATTGGCATAACAGCCGTCAGCAGTGTACAGGTCTCCGCCATTTTGAGTTATAAAGCATGAAAATGTTTCCAATCCCTTATAGCTCGGGTTTTTGGCTAACGGCAGATAGAAATTCATCGCGTTGCTCAAAAGCGTCGGCATCATCGCCTTGACGTCGTCCCAGGTGTCAGGCACACTCAGCCCCAGCGAGTCGAGTATGTCCTTCCTGTAGAACAGCACGTAATAGTCCAGCGTCTCCGCCGCGCCGTATATACCGTCCTCATAGGCCATGGGAGTCAGGGTCTCAAGATTGAATTCCTCTGCGTACCAGTCAATGAAGTCGTCAAACTCCAACAGATTGAGCGCCATGCCCCTCATAGCAAACTCGGCGGGTCTGTAATAACTCAGTCCCAGCGCAATATCCGGTGTGTCTCCGGTGGAGTTGGCCATCGTCACCTTTTTCTCGTCCGGCATAATTGCAAATGAGACGTCGATGCCGGTCTTCATGGTAAAATCTTCGGAGGTTATTCTCCGCATGGTCTCGACATATGCGCTCGATTTGTTTACCCAGACGGTTAGCGTGTCAGCATCTTCACTCACGCCGTCCGATTCATTCATTATGGGAGAAAAGGAAAACAGGAACTGCCTGAGCGAGGCATCGGCTCTCTCAAAAATATTCGTCGACGGCGACGGAAGCTCTTCATCCGCTGAATGCAAATACATGCAGTCGAAGCTCACATTCTGATCATATATATTTAGCAGAGATTTGGCGGCCAGCTGAGCCGCAGAATTTGAGCCGTCATTGAGCAGGTTCAGTCTGTTCGGTATCTCCCTAGGCTTGGACATGAAGCGCTCCAGGTTCTGAACGGCAAGCATAATGTCCGCAGCAAACGAGGGATCGCCATCCGTAAGCCCCCCAAGTTCATTGTAGATTTCCGTCAGTTCGTCTATCCAGCCCTGTGTCCGGTCGATTATGTCCGGCATGTACTGGAATACGTCCCAGGTCCTGTTGGAGTCTGTTGCCTTGTCCGAGCCGGAACTGCTGCCGCGAATGCGGCTGAGTGTCAATCCCGTCTCGTTGATATCGGCAATAACATCTATCAGTCTGTGATACGGCCCGTCGACAGGGCCCGCCGTAACTTTGATTGAAATGATATGTATTCCGGCAGTGAGGTATATGCGCACAGGCTCATCCCCGCCTGCCGTGTAGTTCTCGTAGGTATTCATTCCCGTGTTCCGGAAGCCTATGTCCATAAGCCCCGTATGCGGCACCTCGCCGTCCACTTCCACGGTCCTGTACGACAGTCCGCCAGTCTTCAATGGCTGACTGAATTTGAAGGATAGATAATAAAAAGCGTCCTCCGGCACTTCCACCTCATAGTGCAGCTCCTGCCCAATGCGCTTGTTGGACTTGTCGTCTGTTGCGTTCAGCAGCTTTCCATATGGGCTGTACGGCGTCAGAGACGCGTTCTGCACACTTGCTGCACGTATGGCGCTGTCGTTTTTTGCTCTGAAGTATTCTCCCTGTATAGTTATTGCCGGACCGGAATAGTCCTCCGCTCCGGAATGCATTGCAAGATAATCCTCATAATCCGGCGTCTCATGCGGTTCCACTGCATACAGCGCAAACAGCTTGATGCGCTGGTTCATCGGAACGATGGTGATGATGTTCTCTCCCTCGTTGAGCTCATACTCTATCGGCGAGCGGGTAAAGTCCTCATACTCTTCAAAGTAGTATATCGAATACGGCAGCTGATACTGCTCCGGCTGTATCTCATTTCCGTATCTATCGATCAAGTCATCGCGGGTGTCCGCCCATAAAAACGGAAGCACCACGGTGCGTACATCGGAATTCACTCCGACCTGCACCTGGTTTTCAAAGGCGTTATCCTCATAGGCTGCATATACTGCAGCTATCCAGTATTCGCCAGCTTTATCTACCTCAAGGCTGAATTCATACTCCTCTTCGGCTGCAAGCTCCCTGCCCCCGTCAAACTCAAGGCTGCCCGCGGCTCCTTCCAGGAGACTGAGCTGTGTCTCTGCCAGCTCGTCATCGGAGAGAATATACTCTCTTTGGATCTGGGCAGCCAGGCTGTCAAGATCTCCTGCTTCCGCGCTCGTGATCACGGCAGTTGCCGCCACCCAGATAGCCAGCAGTACTGCCAGCAGCGCGGATGCAGCCTTTGCGACTTTCTTCATATTCATACCCTCCCCGGTCTCGCTTCGTTTGCCCTGCCGCCGCAGTAAAATACTGAGGCGGCAGGGCTTGCTGTCAGCTAGTATACTTGCGTCTTAGCGAATTTTCAGGCTCTGACCCGGATTATTCTCCGACTTTAGCGTTGAATGCCTCGAGCTGCTCGGCCAGAGCGGCATTCACGAGCGCGTCGATCTGGGGGGCAACGTCAGCCGCGTTTGCCTGCCCCTGACGTACAGAGTTGAGCAGAGCATTGACTTCATCATTAAATATGTTGTTGTAACCCGGAATGACCTTGTTGATATCGCCGCGGATGGAGTACTCAAGGCTCTCATACAGGGCGGCGAGGCCCTCGGTCACGTTCGGGTTCTCGCTGAACTTGGCGACAACGTCCGGGTGCTGCGTGCAGGGCATGAACCAGGTCTTGAGCAGAGTGGTGGTCTCACCGGCGAACTCGCCGTCGCTGCGTGCCGCGAAGATGTCGAGCCTCTGGAGGTTGCCCTCGACTCCGTAGGTCAGCCACTTGAGCAGCTGGAAGGCGGCCTCGGGATCGGCGCAGGTACTGGTGAGATAGGCGCAGTCAACGTGGATGGGGGTGTAGGTCGGGGTATTCTCATCTACCCGCGGATACGGCCAGTAGTCCCAGTTGACCTGGCACTCGTTGCGCATCCAGTTATCGTTGTAGGTGGCGTTGGTGCAGAGCAGGGCCAGACCGTTTTTGAAGGTATAGTGATTGTCGTCCTTGCCGGCCTCGCCGAACTTGGCGACGTACTCGGAGTCAAGGGAGGTCGTGTCGTCCTCAAGCTTCGGGTAGCGCATGATCCAGGCCTCAAGGCCGGGGACTGCGCGCAGCTCAGCCAGCCTGTTCATGGCCGGGACCCACATATTGGTGAAGTCGAACTTCTGGTTGACAAAGTCGTAGGCGGGATACCACCAGCCTTCGGCCTGAGCGGAATAGACGTTGTCAAGATCTTCAAGAGTGGCGGCGCCGACGGTATTGGCCGTGATGCCCTTCTTAACGATCTCAATGAACTCATCCATCGTCCAGTCATAGCCCGGCTTCTCAATATTCAGTTCATCGAGCATATCGAGGTTCATCGTTATGCCCATGGCATTCATCTGGCAGGGCAGGGCGTAGAGCTTGCCGCCGTATGTGTAAGGATCGGTCATGCCGGAGGGAACATACTCAGACTCGGGATCGGAGAAGAACAGGTCGGTAATATCATACACAAACCCGCTAGCGACCTCGGGGGCAAAATCGTTCCAGTCAAGCCACATCAGGTCGGGCATGCTGTTGGCGGTCGCCGTCTGGGCAAGATACTCGTTGAATGCGCCGGACTCAGAACCGGCAAAGGGCTCCTCAACGACTTCGATGTTCGGATACTGGGCGCGGAAGGCCTCGAGCACGGGCTGGATCTCAGCCGTCTCACCTTCGGGATAGGCTATCGTGACCGAGCCTTCCATAGCGTAGACGTCCTCGACAGCGGGGGCTTCTTCGCCGGTATCTGCGGGGGCTGCGTCTGTCACATCGGCGGGCGGCTCGCTCGTTTCGGTCGGCTCCTGGCCGCAAGCCGATAGCAGGCCAAGCATCATGATGAGCGCAAGGCACAGTGACAATAACTTCTTCCAATTCTTCATTTTTTGATTCCTCCTGACTTTTTGATGATGTTGTTCTATCGATCAACTCCCCCCGTTGTCGTGCCGACCGCGAGCAGGACGGCTCTCTACAGGGAGAATTAATTATAACTTTAACGTTAAAATTTGCATAATTCGGCAATATTTGCTTCTTGTCCGGTTATATGTACTGCGAATCGTTTGCCCTCGCACTGCACGCTGAACTCAACAGACTCGATGCCCGCCGGCAGTCTAGGCTCACACACCGGTCGTCCGCCCTGCTGTTTCAGTCCGCAAAAGCCGAACACCATCGCCTGCCACGTCGCACCGAGAGATGCCGTGTGTATCCCCTCGTGTCCCGTGTTTGACATCACATCCTTGAGGTCAAGGAACAGGGACTTTTCAAAGTAGCTCACCGCCTTATCCTCCAGCCCCAGCCGGGCCGCCAGCATGGCGTGTATGCCGTAGCTCAGGGTCGAGTCGTGCAGGGTCTTGGGCTCATAGTAATCCCAGGCGGCACGCAGCTCTTCAATGCTGAATTCCTCCGGTATGAGCGCCATATACATGAGCACCGCGGGCTGCTTGAGGACCTTATATCTCTGGAGCCTGTCAAAGCTGATGGTTCTGTAAAGCGGCAGATTTCCCGTCTTGTGTGTCTCTATATCCAAGGGCTCGAGATATTCAAATGTTGAGTCCTGGATCCAGAGCTTTTTCCCCGCGTCGTAGCGCTGAGAGGTCTTTTCGGCGATCTCCAGCCATTTTTTCGGCTCGCTGTCGTCAATAGCGAGCTTTTCACGCAGGCTCTCCCACTTCTTGCGGAATCCGCGTCTGACTGTGTCCACCGCTTCCGCCGCAAGGCGCAGGTTATGGGCCGCCATTCTTACGGAGTAGAAATCGTCGGTTGTCACGCCGCAGTATTCGTCAGGACCTTTTACAAACAGCAGATGGTATTTGTCCTCGCCGGGGCAATAGTTGAAACGGTCGGTCCAGTATCTGGCCGTCTGTACCAGTATCTCGCAGCCGCAGTCGAGAAGGAAGCCAATGTCTCCCGTCTGCCTGCAATAGCTGCCTATGGCGAAGGCAATGTCTGCCGTTATGTGTATCTCGCAGCAGCCGGTATCCCAGGTCTCGCACTGCTCAAAGCCTGTGTCGGCCGACATCCAGGAATATCTCGCGCCCTTTGCCGAAAAGCCTTCGGCGCTCTTGACGGCGTCGTCCAGCGTGCTATACCTGTACTCGAGCAGGCTGCGGGCTGCGCCGGGTCTCATGCAGGTGAACATGGGCAGCATGAATATCTCGGTATCCCAGAAATAACAGCCCTTGTATCTGCCGTGAGTCAAGCCTCTTGCGCCTATGCTGGCCCTGCCATCGCCCTCCGGCGTGGACTGGATGAGCTGAAAGATGTTATAGCGGAGGGCTCCCTGCCACTCGTCGCAGCCTTTGAGCTTGATATCCAGGTCGCTCCAAATTTCTGACCAGGCCCGCTGCGTATCCTCGAGCATGCCGTCAAATCCCTTTGACTCCACGCTTTTCAGGGCTTCATACGCCATCCTTTCAGGCTCCGCGCCGTCTCTGAAGCAGGCGACGGAAATGAGCTTTTCAACTGTGAGGCTGCGGCCCGGCTCCAGCCTTGCTTCAAAGCGGCTGCCCACATAATCTTCCCGCAGTTCTCTTGAACACACTGCGTCTCCGGCGCAACTGGCCGAAAAGCACATCGCCGTTACGCGGCCGCTCTCAGAAGTTTTTGCGGTGAGCATCCCGCCGCCCTCAAGCGGCTTTGTGTCTAGCTCTCCCCAGATACGCGCAAATTCTGTGTTGTCCTGGAGTTGGTTGTCTGCAATGGGCAGGTTCCTGACCGCCCCGTCCAGGCCTACGGCTACCGAGCAGTCCACAGCCGAGCTCTTTGGGGTAAGCGTGAACCTCATGGCCGCCGTGTGCCTGTTTGCCATGCTCAGGAATTTCTCCACCCGCACGTGCACAGCGGCTCCGTCCGCCTCCGCCGTATACTCCCACTCGACAAGGCCGCTATCCATGTGCAGCCTCTGTACGCACTCCGAGATCCCAAGCTCCGTAACAGGCCGGCCGGATATCCTGAGCTCCGTCGCCGAGAAGTCGGGCTGATTCACCATGTCTGTTATTCCCGGGCGGATGTACTCGAAAAAGCCGGAAATAAAGGTAGAACGCCATGCGCTGTGGACCCCGGGCTGCTCAGGACGATACCCCCGGGTACCCATGTATCCGTTGCCGAGCGAGAATATGCTCTCCCGAAACTCACGGCTCTCCTTGCCGCAGTCTTCGGTTTCTATCACCCAAGGCAGGATCTTCACTCCATCACCCGCTTTCTCCCGCCGAAGGCGCTGTCTATGGCGTATGCCAAAAAGCCCGCGCATGTGGCAAAGGCATCGCCGGTCCTGCTCTCCCCTGTGTACTCATCGACGCTCTCGCAGGCTATGCCGTTGTCCATAATGCAGAGCGAGAGGTGCTTTCCGGCTTCCTCCTTTCGGTCCGAGAGCAGGCTGTTGGATATGCTCAGCACCCAGGGATGCGGCGCATGCGGGCATCCTATCTCTGCTATCGGGCAGTCCGCAAAGGAGTAAGGGTAGTCCTTCCTTCGTATTATCTCGGCCGTATTTTTCCAGATCTCGTCATCCATGCCGCAGAAGCCGTAGTGCGGCAGCAGCAGTAGGCTCCCGGGTGGCTCGTCATATATGTCCCAGCCGCCCTTCAGGTCCACCGACCAGGCGAACATCGGCTTTCCGTCCTTTTCCTTTACGCAGTGCTCCATGATCGCAGCCCTCACCGCTCCGGCCTCTTCCGTCAGGCCCTGCCATCTGCCGGGATACAGTGCGTCGAGCTTCCCAAGTATGTACCACACCAGCACATTGTCGTAACAGATATATGGATAGCTGCGCATATCGTCCGTCGGCTGAAGGAAGGTCTCGTACAGGGCGGCCTGTGAGCTGCGCTTTGTACTCAGCAGCTTCAATATCCTGTCGGCGCCTCGCTTGACGCAGTCCTCGTTGAGTATTGAGCTGTCCCCTGTCTTATCCACATACATGCCCAGCGCTATTATGGGAGCGCATAGCTCGTCAAGTTCAAAGCCCGGTTCGAGCAGCGTGCCGTCTATGAAGCGGCTGTGGACGCCTATGTTCCTTATCTGCCTTGTGAACACATAGCGGAGCATCTCGGCTGCGGTCTCGCTGTCCGCCATGAGGATTGCCGGGAAGCTCCAGAGCAGGCTGTCCCTGTCCCAGTACGCTGCGCTGACGTAGTAGCGCGGGCTCCGTGAGGTCACGAGCGCGAACTCTTCCGTGTCCAGCGTCAGCCCGCCGCCGAAGAAGTAACTGAAGAACATGTTCAGGTTCAGCGTCTCATCCAGCTTTGGGTCTCCGACAGTGCGCTCTCGCTTTGCCAGCCAGTCAAGGGTCTTTTGCAGCTCTGCCTCGTAACCCTGGCGCAGCATCTCCTTTGCCGAGGTAGAGGCTGCGACCTCCTCAAAGCCGAGCCCGAACCATATGCACAGTTCCTTGCTTTCGCCCGGCTCAAGCCGCCCGTGGAGCTCCAGGCCGAAGCAGACCTGATCTCCGCGCTTTTCAAACCAGTCCTGCACATCGCAGGTCGTTCTGTCCTCGGTGAATATCGGAGCGAAGGCAAAGAGCGACAGGCCCGGACGCATATCCATCACAAAGCTGTGGTTCCATCCGCTCGCATACACGTGCTTTTCGGTCGCTATGGGCTTGCTCTCGTTCACGGAGTGCAGCGCCTCAGCCCAGCAGCCGTTCACGCCCAGCTTGTATCCCACGCCGTCGGCCCCGGCATTGAGTACCAGCCTGTACCCGAAGCCACGCTCTCCAATCGGCGCCAGCAAGGTCCCCTCCAGCTTGCAGCCCCCGTATTCGGCCTCAAACTGCGGCACCCAGCTGTTTAGGCGCTTCCACCGCAGGCCTCCCTCGGGCAGGCTCAGGCCGTTTATCTCCGCGAACGGCGCTATAAGCGGCTTATCAGAGCTGCCGCAGAGCTCTATCATGCCCTTTGCGCCCATGTGCAGAAAGCTCAGGCTCTCTATCGCCCCGTCTCTCTGCCTGATCGTGGGCAGCGATACATATTCGTTTCCCGTTACCAAATATTCTGACACGTTTACCTCCCCCCAAGAGCCTCACTCTATTCTGACACCGTTCATGCTGCGCCCAAAAATGTTCCCTCCGACGCGGCTGTCTCCGTTCGGGCAGGGCAGTTCCTCTTCCATCAGAAACACGGTAACAGGGCATCGCCTCTCGCCCTCTGTCACCGGTTTCCCCTTCGACCAGCTCAGGCGGAACTTTCCGGCTGCGTCGTCCTCAATTTCCGCTTCCGCCAAACCGCCGTATATCAGAAGCGCAAAATTCTCGTGTATGCCCAGTGTGTTGCCCATCCGGCCCTCAGGCGCCGTGGTGCCCATACACATGCCGCTGTTCAGGCTGACCGGCAGCACAGAGCCGTATTTAACGAAAACAGGTATCCTGTCCAGCCCGCACGCTCTCTCCACTCTTACGCCGCCTTCTATCGTCTCGCCCGTCCAGAGGTCCAGCCAGCGTCCGCGGGGCAGATATATGCTCCTTGAGCTCTCGCCCTCTGTTATTATGGGGGCGACCAACAGGCTGCGGCCGAACATATACTCGTCTTCGATGCCCATTACGGCATCGCCGTCCGACTCGAGGAAGTCGTAGATGAGGTGCGCCATCATCGGCCTGGCCGTCCGGCTGCTGTATCTCGCCTCGCCGAGGATATAGGGCATCAGATTCATCCTCAGATTGGCGAACAGCCGGTATATCGGGACTATGCTCTCGTCCCGGTTTGCCTCCGCCATGTTCCAGGGGCTGCGGTCGTTGTTCCAGTGCTCGCGTTCGGTCATGTAGTACTGGCCGTACCTTGGCTCGGAGTGGAACTGCATTATCGGGGCGAAGGCCGCGAAGGCGGCAGAGCGCAGATACAGCTCCGTGCTCGGGAAATTTCCGGCAAAGCCGCCTATGTCAAATCCCCAGAACGGCACCCCCGTCAGTCCCAGCGACAAGCCCGCGACGAGCTGTCCCCTCAGCTCTGAGAACTCCGACACCTGGTCTCCAGCCCAGTGAGCCGGATACTTCTGCGCCCCCGTAAAGCCTGCACGGCTGAATGTAAGGCCCTTTCCGCGGCCGATGGTCTCATCCATAAATTCGTGGTAAGCGCCCTCGTACAGCAGCGGATACTCATTGTGCAGCTCATAGCCCGTGCGCCCGTCGGAGCTGTACGCCTCGGGGTCGAACAGGAACTCGCCGCCGTCCGTCTTGAATCCGGCCACGTGCATCTGCTCTGTCAGATATCTGCGCTTTTCAAACCACCAGCGCCGGGTCTCCGGATTCGTGAAGTCCGGCATCAGGGAATTGCCGAACCACATCTCGGTTATCCGGTATGGGCTGCCGTCGCCGTTTTTTATGCAGAGCCCGTTCTCAATGGCGTATTTTTCGTCAAGGTCCAGCTGTCTGCCGTGCTCCGCCCGCTCATACTTGATGACAGGTATCTGCCACAGCACCAGCTTGACTCCGGCCTGTTCCAGCTTGTTTGCAAAGGCCATCGGGTCCGGCCATTTTCCGTCCCGGCGGAAGCTGAAGTCCTCGTACCTGAACGCCCCGCCGTCCTCTTTTGGCTCGTACTCGGCGTCGTTCCATATGTAGAACGTCTCCTCATCGCTCCAGGCCTCAAGCACCATCACCGCTGCCGGTATCGAGGTCTCGCTCATTCTGTCAAGCTGTTCCTCGGCCTCGGCCTGCGTATTCCAGCCGTTCGACGACATCCACGGCCCGAACGCCCATTCCGGCGGGAGCGAGGGATACCCCGTCTCTTCCGCGTATGCCCTTATCAGCTCGGCGGGCGTCCCCTCGTTGATCACGGCCTCGTATATGACGTCTCCCTCAGGGCAGCTGCAGGAGATATCCGCGGAGAGCAGCTTCCCGTCTGAGCCCCGGCTCAAATCAAACTGCGAGCGCGAAAAACCTCTCTGAAGGAAGCTGACCCCGGCGTCTGTGAACATGAACGGCACCGGCATATAGCTTTTGTCCTGCTGATGCGAATACTGCTCAACGACGTAGTTCAGCGGCTTGAGTCCCGCCTGGTCCACACGGTCGAATTTCTCTCCGAAGCCATATGCGGCCCTGCCGGGGAGTCTGAGCCCAAAGCTGAGCTCGATCACTTTTCCGCCGGACACCCGGACCTCAATTTCGTCAGCTGCTTCAAGCAGTGTGCGGCCGTCCTTACTAAGCCGGAGCTGTCCGTCTTCCCTGACGATCTCGTAATTTGGCTCGAATTGTTCATGTAATTCAGAATTATAGTTTATTTTAACGTTAAAGTTAGTTGTAAAAATCAAACGGATACATGGGAATAGCTCAATTTTCAGTCCGACTTCCAGTGTATCCGTTCCAAATGCCGCCCAAATTCCGTTCTCGCAGCGGCAGCTTCCCACGAAAGGGAGCCTCCTGCGTCGCGTCAGCGGGCAAGTATATGTTTTACTTAGTTCTCCGGTTTCCGAAACGAAGCGATAGTCAAAGCTTTCGCCCGTCAGCGGAGCCGTCATGGTGAAGCTGAAATACTTTTGCCCAAGGTCGTTGGTATTTACCATCTCACCATCAAGTATATGAGCTTCTCCTGCGTGCAATACGTTCAGCGCAAGCCGTTCCGCACCCGAGTCAAGCCTGCAGCCGATGGAGATCTCCGCTCCCGGCTCCGCCCATAGCGGTCTGCGCTCAAAGCCGCAGTCGAAGTGGGGGAACAGTCCGCCCGGAATGTGCTTGTATTTCATGTTACCTCCGTGTACATCTCTAATTTCTTTACAGAAGACCTCTCCACCAACTGCATCGGGATTATCGTCTCGCTCGCGGCCTCTTCACCGTTCATGGCCTTTATAATCAGCTTTGCGGCTTCGTGGCCTTTCAGGATTATGTTCTGCCGCACCGTTGTAAGGCCGGGCACGCACATCTCCGCGTAGTCTATGTCGTCAAAACCCATGACCGAGATGTCGTCCGGCACGGATAGGCCGTTCTCACTCAGCCCTTTTATAAGGCCGATGGCCGTTATGTCCGACGTGGCGAACACTGCCGTTATCTTCTGCTTTCGGCGCCTGTTTGACCTTGCTATGGTCTCAGCCGCTTCGGCGCCGTAGCTGAAGCCGACATAGCCGTCAAATGTCAGGCGGGCGTCGCACTTGACTCCGAATTCCTTGAGCGCGTCAAGATAGCCCAGGTAACGCATGTAGTTGACGCCGTCCTCCTTGATCTCGCCTGAAACGAAGGCTATGCTGCGGTGCCCCATGTCCAGGAGATATTTCGTCGCCATGTATCCGCCGAGCCTGTCGTCTGTGCGGATGCTGCAAAAGCCCTCTCCCGAACTGCCGTAGCAGTCCACCAGGACCGTGGGGATGTTGAAGCGCCTGTACTCCTCCACGTCCTCAGACGGGTACATGCCGATTATTATCACTCCGTCAAGGGCCCGGCTTTTCACAACCTCAATGTAGCTCTGCCCCCTGTTGGTGCCTGTGACAAGAACATGGTAGTTGGCCCGGCGCATCTCAAACTCCACCGCGCTCAAAAAAGTGCTGTAAAAGGGGTTGCTCAGCATGATGTAAGCGTCCGCTGCTGTGTCCTCTGTCTGTGGGATCACGACCCCGATCATTTTAGATTGTGTCTTTCCCAACACCCTGCTCGAACCCAGGGTCTTGGCGACCTGGCTGGGCACATACTTCAGCTTTTCCGCCGCCGCAAGCACCCTGTCCCTTGTCTCCGGCGTAATGGAGACGTTTTTATTATTATTCAGGATATAGGATACGGTCGTTGGAGACACTCCCGCTTCCTTTGCAACGTCTTTTATGCTGACTTTTTTCATAGTCCACTCATCTTTCGCACATATTGTTTTTATTGAACCGTTAATACTGTTTATTTTAACGTTTCAATAGGTGCGTACAATAATAGCCCCCGTCTGATGTGCAATTTTGGTCAAGCAATTTGTCACGGGAGCTCACATTGTCAATATTTACAGCTACATTATATTCTTCGCATTATTCTTTGTCAATCTAAATAATAGCACATATTTTACCCGCCACTTTTGTAGAGGTTGCGTAAGCAATCTAAAAGACATATATATTCAGCGCTCCTCACTCGAGAGCCCCGGTATTTCAAAATGCTCCGACTTGAAGTTGCTGTAATAGCTCCCCCGAGCGGCCGTAAATCTTAGCACGCAGTAGTCCGGATCGTTCACGCCCTCCTTGTAATACAAGGTGTCGCCTTCTCTCCATATCCTCATTTTTGCCTCAGCCGTTTCCAGCACTTCCACCGTCCCCGAAAGACTGACACCCCTGAAAAAACGCCTGTCCATAAAATAAACTCCGGCTTTATTGTTTCTCCTGAATGACTTCACCTTGTTCGATGATGTGTTCGTGGAAAACCACAGCTCCTTGATACCGTTCCTCTCTCTCGGCGGCAGCATCGCCTTTGTGACCGGGAATCCGTCCTCGTCCACATACGAAATAAAACATGTTCCCGCTTTGTCTATCATCCCGCCAATGGTCTTTTCCGGTTCTTTCATTTGTAACACCTCCTAAAATATCCTGCAGCATCTGCAGCCTCGGCACAACGCTCAAACAACAGGCTTGACTTATTGTCACACTCAGGCGACAATGGTTTGCAGTCCGTCCTGTACTCGATTCCGTATATGTGCTTTTAACCCCTTCCCTCATTTCCGCCGCTCAAATATTTGGCGTTTTTCGCAATTATAATGCAGATTGCCCTATTTGTACATATGACCTTTTATCACAGACCTATACTCATCATTTTTTCTTGTCATAATTGACAACATTCCCAAACATATATCTGTATCATACTCTGTTTTACTACAGGCTGTATACACTCTTCGCCGAAATATTGCTTCGACCGTCCCCGATCTGCCGCTTGTTCCGGTAATCTATCGACTATCATTCTCTGCTCGCTGGTAGCAGGCGGCTTGCGTTTTTGCAAGGTGTGGGTAGGGGCTCGGGAGGCGGCGGAGAGAGATGGGGTCCGGGTCAACGGGCTCTGGATGGCGCGGTGTCCGCTCCACGATGACCAGCGGCCAAGCCTCCATGTTGCTGACGACCACTTCCACTGATTCGCCTGTGGGGCGCATGTGGACTGCATTGCCTTTGCGGCCCGGTAGATAACGGTTCTGGAGCTGCTGAAAAGATACGTCAGCTTAAAGCAGGGCGTCCGCCACAACACACGGATGGGCTACAAATTCGTGCTGAACTTACTCCCAAGGAGGAGTTCGGCAGCCGCAGGATATTCACGGTCAAGGTCTCAGACGCCAAGCTGTGGTTCCTGAAGCTGCACCAGGACGGCAAGGGTTACAGCACCATCACCAGCGTCCGCGGCGTTGTGAAGCCGGCCTTCCAAATGGCCTGCGACGAGGACGCCATACGCAAGAACCCCTTTATCTTCAAGCTGACCG